>Ga0209707_1000604_pt1 | contig 21115 bp, 18 predicted proteins | sample EN4Hudsemesocosm_FD_184630 | JGI IMG/M metagenome (GOLD analysis project Ga0209707, IMG submission 184630) | Methane-oxidizing microbial communities from mesocosms in the Hudson Canyon - EN4B Hudson Canyon (SPAdes) (version 2) | ecosystem: Environmental > Aquatic > Marine > Cold seeps | place... | reverse complement strand
TTGTTAATGGTGCTTTAATCGATAATTATCTGCTGGAAAACTTGTCGGCAGGTACTTACTATTTTGCGATTGCCACAATCGATAGTGATGGTGTTCAGGGAGCTTATTCGAGCACAATCGTTAAAACGGTAATGTGATTACTCATGTTATCTGAGCACATAAGCTGAAAATTTAATCAGAAAACATGACAAAAAATTGATTTAGAATCTTGATGAAAAGGCCATGATGCGAGCAGCATTTGCTCCCACATCACTCCTGCCTACTCTTGATACTGACCTTAAATCGATAAGGCTACCCTGATCACGAGCTTTAATGCGAACAACCACATCATCCTTAAACGCATACCAATATGTGGTTGCAGTGGCTTCTACCAAACCTTCATTTTGGTCAACATGCACAATGTCCAAGCCAAGTTCATTTAGCACGGTAACTACTCGCTCTATCGCAGCGGTGACTGTTAGATGTGAGTGTATTGTTTTCAACTCAGGATAAGCCGCTAGCTGCAACTCTGCTAGTTTTTTTGAAGAGCCTTTGTATTCATAGACAAGGTCATTGGGAGCACCTTTTCGAAGTTGTACAATTTTATTAAATAATGGCGGGGTGGAGATATCCGTACTAATGTCATGAATCTCAGGCAGTGTAATCGCTTTCTTTAACTGTAAACCCACTAAGGAAGTAGGCACAAGAGAGAGCGCCAAAGCCATTAATAGAAAGTTTCGATTACGTATCAAATCAGCCTTTATAGCCAAAACCAACATAATTAACGATCCGATAAATGCTAGGCCAGCGGTACCAAGTGCCACGATGAGCAAAACCAAAGCTGGCTGCAAAGGTAAAACTTCACTTTTATACCCCAGTGGACCGGATAGTAAAATTATCATTGATAAGGTTGAGAGCATCACAATTAATTTGGTCGATAATTTTAATCCGTCGTTCACGATCCCACCTTATAAAAATAAAGATTTATATGAAATACGCCAAGTAAAGGCGCAGGTTAGTGCGTTGGGTATTGGTCAAATAACAAGTGATATGACACTACTAGCTAGATCTGGTGATTCGCAAATTTCACCATAAACTCACTACAACTCTTGGCGCATTGTTTTATCTGGATGCCGACTGTAAAACTATCTTCTGCTAATAACGAATGTTTAACAACGCCAAGAGTAGTAAATTGTCGGTTTCGCCCTTTGTAAAAGGCCTTAACATCCACTTTCACCAAGGTTTGTACCTGTAGGTTGACTGGCGACTTTAGCGATAGCCCTACCTCACTGAGATCTTTGGTCGTACACTGGACAGATTGTTGGTTTTTTAGTGTCACCATTGCGGGCCAGCGAACCTCTCGCCGAGCGTGCATGCGTCTATTTAAATCGTCAACCCCTCCCTGAATAAACACTTTTTCATTTGATGAATAGCTTGGACTGGGGTGGGCACTTTGGGAGTGAGGCTCCGCAATTGAGACTGGATCAGGAGGTGTGTCAATCGTTTCTACTTCAACTGTATCGACAGGATTGGCTGCTCTTTCCTCATTTATGTGTTTAGCTCTGGGTGGGCTAGCTGTTGAGGATAACGACCCTCTCGCACTCCGCCTTTTGGCGGTTTTAGCGTTTAATTCAGGTGTATCAGCCATATTCATTACCACCGTTAATAGTTCGTCAGTCGGTGCTTTGAACTCTATGTCGATTAACTTGAATTCAACCTCGGCAAAATGAATGACGGTATTATGTGTGATTAAGGTGTCAACTGAGATACGGTTTTTATGTACGAAGGTTCCATTGGTCGATCCGAGGTCACGAATGTAAAGTCGGCCATCTTTTTTAAAAATTTCAGCATGTTCTCGAGAAATACCGGAACGTAAAATCACCATATCAAGCGACTTGCTTCTACCAATGACAAAGGGGAAATTCGTAATTGGTGATTTTCTAATGGTTTTGGTTTCGTCCAGACTACCTTCTAAGTTCCAAAGCGCCATAAATTTAAGCTCTGCGAGTATTTTCCTGATGGACTTTCAGTATAAGAGTCATGAGGAAAAACGCATAGTTAAACTGCCGAACTAATCGTTAAAAACTGTTATTTTCAAAATACTTCGTTTTTCAACCAGCGGGTAAAGTAACTTAAATAAGTAGTTTTCATTAGGGTCGCTAACTAATTCTTGTGATATCAACAGTGAATACCGACCCACATAATGAAGAGTTTGAAATTACAAATGTATTACCCTTAAGTAAATACCATTCACCTCTGACACCTTCCCGTTTATATCCTTTTCGCTACAACTCGTGTCATATGCTTTGAAGTTTCTAGACTAGCATTCATTTGACATACCCTAGGTATGTACAATACCATAAGTATGCACTATTATTTGGAGCCCCCATAATGACAACTTTACCAATGAGAGCATTTTCTCCTTATAGCTTTTGGCTCGATCAGGAAAAAAACTCACTCACTACTCTCCCTCCCCTGTTAGGGAATAAGAAATTTGACATTGTTATCATTGGTGCCGGTTTCTCGGGTTTGTCGGCCGCCATTGAATTACGTAAGGCTGGCCACTCTGTTGGTGTCGTAGAAGCGCAAAGAGCGGGGTTTGGTGCAAGCGGTCGAAATTGTGGCCAAGTCGCGATAGATCTGGGCGCTAACCCCCTTTGGACACTACAAATGCATGGTCGAGAAAAGTCACAACGCCTCGCCAACGTGTTAGCGCAAGCCATCGAAAATGTGCAAACCAATATCAATTTGAGCGGTAAAAACTGCGACTATATTGCTAATGGCAATATTATGGCCGGTGTACACGAATCTCACATGGATAAGCTTCATGCCTTCTCTGAGATTTATAACTCGCTTGGTCTTAAAACAGAAATGCTGGACCGCAGCGCTCTGACGCATCGTGGTATTCCAAAATCGATTGTTTGTGGGTTCCACGAAAAAATGGGGGGCACACTTAATCCGGTAAAGTACGTGAGATGTCTGGTCGATTTAGCGCTGGCAGTGGGCGTGGAAATTTTCGAGAATAGCCCGGTCTCGAAGATCAAGTCTGGCAACCTTGTAACGGTGACAACCAGCTCAGGCTCCATTCTCGCTGAAAAGTGTGTTTTAGCGACGAATGCCTATTCTGGAGAGCTCGGTAAACTAAAACATACGGTTGTTCCGCTGTCAGTATCTGCTTTGGTGACCAAGCCATTAAGCAAAGAACAACGATCCCGCATTGGTTGGCATGAACAAGAAGGCATTCACACCTCTCACAGGGTTATCGAAAATTTACGTCTTACGCCTGACGGACGCATTTTAGTAGGAACTAAACGCGCTCGATTAGGATATGGCACCCACCACCCTCAAGCCGATGATCCAAAAATATTTAATGAATTAGCACAGGTGCTACGCGAACGGTTCCCAGAACTCCCTGATATTGAAATTGATGTAGGTTGGACAGGCCGGGTGGCCATATCAGCAGATTTTATACCTTCATTTGGGAATATGTCTCGTCAAGGAAATGTCTATTACGCGGCGGGATACGGTGGCCATGGTATCGCCATGGCGAGTTATAGCGGCAAAGTAATCAGTGATTTTATCTGTGATAAGGATTTGGGCGATGCCGGTGTTTTGGTGAATCGGAAAAAACTACCATTGCCACCCGAGCCATTAAGGTGGGTAGTCATTCAATCGATGCTATCAAGTATGGGTATAGCCGATAAGAAAATAGACCGAGCAGCGAGAAAACCTCAATGACAGTCACACAAGAAATGATCGAATCAACACGCGAAAAAATCATTCAAGAACATATGGATGCGGAAGTCGAAAAAAATGTACTAACAACAGTCAGTACCTTTAGTCACCCTCGTTATGAAGTGGTTCCGACCGGAGAGGTTCATGACGGAGCTCAGGCTGTCGAGTTCTTTTTGTCAGAAGGAATGACTGCCTTCCCAGATTTCACTTTTGAAACACATCATATTCATCATGCTAAGGATGCCGTCATAGTTGAAACAACCTTTAAGGGCACTCATCTAGGGGCATGGCATGGCATTCCTCCAACCGGAAAGTTTGTTTCATACCGCATGTGTAATGTGTTTGTTTTTGAAGGCATTGAGCTTGTATGCGAACGCGTCAACTTCGACGTACTAACCATACTCACCCAGCTCGGTATTATGCGAGATATCAACTCTCCGGCTGGAAAGTTTGCTCTTTTCTTAAGTAAGCCTCTTACCTTTATTAAAGCATGGATCCGTCAAATTTTCTGATGCCAATTCAGATAGATTGGCAATCTTTATCAGCAACTTAACAAGTCACAATTTGGATAGTTTAATAGATGAGCACTAAAACACGACGAGAAGAAAACGCAGAAGCCACACGAAACGCGTTAATACTGCAAGCGAGCAAACTATTCGCCAAGAATGGTTTTAACAATACATCTTTAAGTAAAATTGCCGAACAGACCCGTGTCACCAAAGGGGCTGTTTATCATCATTTTGAAAGCAAAGAAGACATCTTCTCTGCGTGCTACCGAAAGCAAGCAGAAGACGTCGCAGCGGCAGTCGGAAAAGTAAAACAAACCGAAGACATTTGGCAAGATACCATCAAGCAATGCGAAGTCTATCTTGATTGTGCCATATCGGATGGCGGAATTGGTATACCAATACAAGAAGCAATATCCATCTTAGGCTGGATAAACTGGCGCAAACTTGATGAAGAATGCACGATGGGATTATTGATACAAACAATAGATAAACTCAAAGCGAGGCAGCTGCTTAAACCCTATACCACAGCCCTATTAGTTGATGCAATTTATGGCATATTGATTAATGCAAACATGAGCATCTTCACCGCAGAAAACAAGAAACAAGCACGCGATGAACTCTTATTATTGATACAAGATTTCATGATGGGTGTGATGACCAAACCTGCTCGAGACAAACTAATGGCGCAGGCAATTTTGTGAATTCCCCAGAACGCTCTTTTAACAACGATACATAATAAAAAGGTATACAAGATGACAAAAAATACGATTAGTTTTTCTCTTCTAGTCACTTTCGCGCTTATACTGTCGGGCTGCGAGGCTGTCCATAAACTAACCATCGGACCAGCAGCTCAAGAATATGGCGAAGCATGGGCTAGTCATGATGTCGATAAAATAGTGTCAATGCACACAGAAGACTCGGTATTTACGATGCACTTTATTGGGCATCAAGCCGCTACTGGACGCAAAGAAATCAGAAAAGCCGTAGAACGGATTTTTGAAACCGCGCCAGATTACAAAGCCGAAGCACAGGAAGTTCAATTTGGCGCAGATTTTATCTCTTTTCGATATGTCGCAACGGTAACGCCAACCAAACCGTACCAATACGGCAGCACAACGTTTTTACCTACGGGGAAGACTTACCAAATGGAGCTAATTGATATCATTACGTTTGAAGATGGTCTAGTTAAATCCAAACACACTTATCTGGATGCAGAAGCCGTATACAGAAATAGTGCAGAAGTTCAGCGCGCACCGCTTTAGTTTTTCAAAGTGCAAAGGAAGGGCACCTCGAATTATGCAGAGCCCTCAAATTTACGTTTAATGCCACACTACTTGACCAGTGTGGCCAGCTCTCGGAATTGAGGTCCTTCTGCTTTTTGTAACAATTCAAACAGTAACATTTCAACTGAGGAAATCGCTGCACCCATTTGTGCCATTCGCTCTATTCCGACCTGATAGTTAGCCGATGTGCGCGAAGAGACAGCTTCACCAATCACCGTTACTTCATAGCCTTCTTGCAAAAGCTGGGATGCACTTTGATAGACACAAATATGCGCTTCTATCCCTACCAAGACAACTTGTTTACGTCCTGTTTTTTCTAATGCACACCTAAATTCATTGCTACCCAGACAGCCAAAAGATGTCTTGGCTATGGGTTTTAGTTCGGGTAATAAATTAGCAACTTCCGGAATAGTTGCTCCAAGTTTATCCGGCACTTGCTCTAGCCAAATCATGGGTAGATCCAACACTTTAAAACCCTGTATCACTTTTTGAAGACTTTCAAACAGGTGCTGTTTATCTGACATCAGTTGGGCCAGTTTGCCTTGTACATCTACAATTACCAATATTGTTTGATCTTTTTTAAGCATGTTATGTCTCTCTTTATTTTCACAATTCAATATTATGAAATCATATTGCGGCAAATAGTTCACTTTGTGATGTCGCATAATGTCAATAATGCTCGCTTAGTGTCAATGACGCTCTGAGTGACAAACGCTATATTTAAAATCTGTATAAGGCTAATTGTTAGCCGATAAAGACATTATCGGTTTTAACCTAATGAACGGAGAAAAGTGACTATGAACAAGAATCGCAAATATTGGGGCTGGGGATACGAAGATCAACAAGTTGATTCAAGGGCCCTAAAAAAAACCGTCAGCTTTTTGTGTCAGGTTTTGAATGTTGAAGACAAAATCGCCCAGTCCCCTCTCCCGATAGAACAAGTCGCGTTACGTGCTCCACGATTTCAACTTGATAATACTATTAAAAATAGTTGTTCGCATGATAGATTTGACCGACTCTCTCATAGTTATGGTAAATCTACTAACGATATTATTCGCGGTTTACGAGGTGAATTTCCCAACCCACCCGATTATGTCGCGTATCCAAAAACCGAGGAAGAGCTTCAGAATTTGATCCGCTTCGCCGAGGAAAACACTGTAGCTCTGATTCCATTCGGCGGTGGTTCAAGCGTTGTCGGTGGAGTAGAGCCCACGAAAAATACTTATTTCAAAGGCACAATCAGTGTTGATATGAAACACTTTGATCAATTAATGGAAGTGGATAAAACGTCTCGTTGCGCCAAATTTCAGGCTGGTATTTATGGCCCAGCTTTAGACGCGGCATTAAAACCTTACAACCTGACGTTAAGACACTTCCCTCAAAGCTATGAATTTTCTACGTTGGGGGGCTGGATCGCCACTAGAGCCGGCGGTCACTACGCTTCGTTATACACACACATTGATGACCTAGTTGAATCTGTGCGCATGGTGACACCGCAAGGTGCAACAGAAACAAGACGCCTGCCAGGGTCAGGTGCAGGCCCCAGCGAGGAACGCTTTATTTTAGGCTCTGAAGGCATATTCGGTTTTATTACGGAAGCTTGGGTGAAGCTTCAAGATGCACCAAAATTTCGAAACACCTCCACACTACTATTCAAAAATTATGAGGATGCAGTTAATGCAACTCGAAAAATTTCTCAGTCGGGCTTATACCCTTCAAATTGCAGGTTAGTCGACCCTTTGGAATCCTTTAGCATGGGTTTGGGAGATGGCAACAGCAGCGTTTTACTTTTAGGTTTTGAATCCGCCATAGGCCCCGTAGACGAAAAACTCAAACAAGCGATTTCCTTAACACAAGAATTTAACGCCCAACAAGTAGAAGAAAATAAAGGTCAAGCACACACTGAAAATGCAGATAGTTGGAAGCAATCATTTTTGCAGGCTCCCTATTTAAGAGATCAATTGCTACAAATGGGCATTCTTGCAGAAACCTTTGAAACAGCAATCACTTGGGACAAGTTTCACGAGTTCCATAACACCCTCAAGCGTGAAGTTCAAAAATGCATTAAAGAAACCTGTGGCTCCGGTTTCATTACGTGCCGTTTCACCCATGTCTACCCTGACGGGCCTGCGCCTTATTTTACGGTGGTAGCAAAAGCAGAAATCGGCAAAGAATTAGAGCAGTGGCAGAAAATAAAGGAAACCGCTAGCAAGATCATAATTGAAATGGGAGCAACCATTACCCACCATCACGCGGTCGGAAAAGACCACCGGCCTTATTATGAACATCAGCGCTCATCTTTCTTTACAGACATTCTAACCGCTTCAAAGGAAAAGGTTGATCCCAAAGGAATTCTGAACCCAGACGTGCTCGTTTTAGGCCGTACTGAGTAATCAGTTTAACTTGAGCTTTGCATACAGTACTGAGTCATTCCGGTGTATTTTTCAGCCGGAATGACAAAACGTTTACGTATGTAGCTAACGTGAAAAGATCTCTGAATCAAAGCTTGCCATTCTAAGAACGGATATTTCGAAATTAAGAAAATTATTTCTACTTCTTAATAACTAATAAATTTTTTGGGGGATACGCCAAACCAGGTTTTGAATGCTCTATGAAAGGCACTTGGTTCTGAATAACCAAGGTTTTGAGCGATCGTTTCAACTTCGAATTTCTGTCTGACCAATTGGTTTACCGCTTGCTCTTTCAGTACTTCTTCCTTCAATTGTCTGTAGCTTGTACCTTGTTCAGATAAATTACGCTGGAGAGTTCGTTTATGCATTCCTAGCTGGGATTCCACTGCCTCGATACTCGCGGCGGCAAAGCCACATTGCTCAATCAAGCATTTTACTGAATCAATCAATGCGATACTTTCATTTTTTGAACGCAAAACTTCTTCAGCAAAAGATTTATTTAATTCGTACAGATGCTCATCACAGCCAGCGAACGGCTCATCAAGATATTTTGTCGCGAAACATACCGACAGATTACCTTTCATGCTGATAACCTTACACCCAAGATGTGCTGAAATAAGCTTTGCATTCAGTGATGGTGGAAGCGATAAATGGTTTACCTTTACTCTATTACTGGAAATACCCTCGATAATTCCAATCATTCCAACAATCACAGAAAGTGCTTGATGCGGGTTTAACGGCACGATATTTTGTGCCGCGACATACTCACATTTAATATATCCATTATCGCAACGGCTACTAGATTTTTCGTCAAACTCCCCGTCTTGTTCAGTAAGCTTATATATACCGCTTTCGCTAATAAGTTTCTGAAATCTCAAGATATTATTCAAGGCTACTCGCGCACTCGGGCTATGCCAAACAATTGGCATTAAAGCACCGATAGAACGGTAGTCCAGACTCAGGCCTACTCTAAGTCCCAGCAGAGGGTCGTCTATCATATCGGTCGCTCTATGCCACAACTTTCTCGCAACGCTCACCTCTATCCTTTGCCCAATAACAAACTGACAACGTTCAAAGCCTGGTAAATCACACGTTAATTTGTTTGCATCTAATCCGAGACGAGTGAAAGATTTTACCAGTGAATTTACCCACCCACTCTCTATATATAAGTGCTTCATAGCGCCTCTTTACATTACATCAAATACAGACAGGAAACCTAAGTTACCTTGAAGCGCTAATAGTTTCATAATTTAAAAACCTCTTGTGCATTTTTATACAGAAAGTTGTTTTTCGTTTCGTCATCTAATTCCAGAATTTCAAGCTGTTTCAAGCATTCGCCCGGCAATAACATTGGAAAGTTCGAACCAAACATAACCTTTCTTTTACCGCTGCTTTTCATATAGTCAACCAGTTCTTCAGGGTATCGTTTCGGCATATAGGCACTGGTATCAATATATACATTGGGGAACTTCCGCGCATAAGCAATCATTTCCAAATGCCAAGGTGAACCGATATGCCCGCAAACAATTTTCAAATCAGGGAAGTCCAGAGCAATACGTTCAATATGGGAAGGCTGTCCTGTACGAGAGGTACATAAAGGGCCTGTCAGTCCAACTTGTAGGCAAACCGGTACATCCAAATCGACACATTCTGCCAACAATGGGTAATACAGAGGGTCAGTACAGGGCATATCCCACAACCATTGAACAATTCTCAATCCTTTAAACCCGTGCTCTTTGACATACTTACGCAAGGTCCTTACACCTTCTACAGGCCTCCTCAAGTCAACTGATGCGAGACCAACAAATAGGTCCGGGTGTTGATCAATACATTCCTTAACATCTTCATTACTAATTAAATCGCCATCAGGTCCATACCAAGCAGCCATTAAGGCTTTACTTACGCCTGAGTTTTTCATTGCGGCTACTGTAAAATCCATTGGTACTTCTAGTTTCTCAGTGCTTTGGCGAGTCCATCGTTTCAAAGAGTCAAAGCAGGGATGGTTTATAAAACGATTGGTAGGATGTTGAGCCCAAACATCAATGATCATAATAAATATTCCTTCGTGTAAGCTGAAAAAAAGATGCTGCTGCGATTATGGCAATATGCAACAGCCAATATCGTATTCATGTCTATCTACATAGATTAATAGAAACTCCTACTAGCTATTTCGAAGCCTTATCTGATAATTCGCATAACTTGTTGCAACGACCACATCATCTAAATCTTTAATTTCACCCTCAAGAACAAAAGAGCTTTTCCCGTGTTCATTCGCTTCACTTTCTAACTGCTTTAGTTGAGCTGGTGGTATTTCAAATTCAACAGTCACGTCACTTTTCGCCACATGTATAAAATCTATTTTCAGATCTTTCAGAATTGGAATAAAACGTTTATCGAAACAAATGCTCGAGATGATACCAGCCGGTAATTCCGTCACTGTAAACAGTGCTCCCGCATACATCGCATTGAAATGATTTCTGTTTGGTTTCAACGGGATCAAGGCTTTAATATAGCCGGGTCTAAAATCAATGACTTTAAAACCGTTTCGGCTTGCAAAGGGTATTGATCGTCCTACCATAATATTGAGCAACCTCAATGCGGCGGACATGTTAAATTTTCCTGTCACGGAACGGTCTTGTTGTTCCGAAACGTGTTCAATCCAGTTTTTTAGTTTCGCTTGTACATTGTCGTTTATCGAATGAAGGTATTTTTGCATCAATGATGACCTCTGTTTATTTCATAAAAATAGTATGCAAATGCCTAGTATCACTTCCCACATTTGCACTTTTAGGTGTTTGAATTTCTGTTTCAGTATATCCAATGACTTTAAAACCTCCATGAGAGAGGCCCCCTAATACGTTATTCGTCGGATGCACACACTTACTTTCAAAAGGTAAAGTTGAATTTTAGAGTTCTGATGCCTAGACCTTGTGTTGTTCGGGTCGCATCAAAAGTAAGCGCTTCGTTAGTCATTGCTCTTCATCTCTCAATTACGGAGTTATACAAAATATATTGCCTTAGGATAAAGCTCTGGCAAGGAGTCTCAATGAGTATTTATTGCATTACGAATGAGCTTTTATTGCAATTTTATAAGAGAACTTCGTTTTAGAGCTAAACAATCTGCTGAAAGCTTTGCGGATTCATGGGCGATTTGAAGCGTTTGAAATTTATAGATATTTTAGGTAGAAGGAAGCCATTTTATATTAATTCAGTCACTTGTAACGCTTACCATTACTGAATAAATTAAAGACAGTCAGGGTAACAACAGGTTATTTCTCTTCATTTAATTTCCCTCGATAGGCTCCCGGCGTAATACCTACCCACTTTTTGAATGTATGCTGAAATGTAGAGGCTTCGGTATAACCCAGTTTTTCCGCAATTGTCTGTAATGGCAAGTTGGTTTCAGCAAGTAGATGTATTGATATATCACGGCGTATCGCGTCTTTGATTTCCTGATAGGATGAATTCTCTTTTTTTAGATTTCGCCTTAAGGTGGACGGTGTCGTGAATAGTTGAGCAGCAACGTCGTCAAGTGTTGGGAAAGTGGCATTATCACTTTGGTTAACCAAAGCACGCACTTTGGCTGTATAACTATCATCATACTTAGGTCGGGTGACAAGGTTAGCGGGTGCTAATTTAAAATATTCTTTTAATGAACGCTCATCCTGCACCACCGGCATATCAAGATAACGACGATTAAACTGTAACCCGGTTATTTTCTGATCAAACGAGAGCTTTCGGCAAAATAGGCCATAGTATTCATTAACATGGGCGGGTTGGGGATAGTTAAAAAGTGCGCCATCAAGGATTATTCGTTTTCCAATCATCCAGCAATACAAACGGTGCATAATGACTAATAAACATTCACTTAGAAAGTGCGTCGGATCAACGGCGGGATCTTTTAAGTGAAGAGATAGAATTGCATCGTCACCCTTTACTTCCAACCTTAAATCAAGCTCACCCAGGCTCAGCTTACCGAAGCGAGCACCTCTTTTTATCGCTTGATAGAGCGTCTTGCAATGGATGATAGACAGACACATCATGGCGAATGATCCGAGAGGACTTTTATTTTTGGCTAAGCCAATAAACTCATCATTCATTGTCAACCAAAGCGTCTGAATCAATCGCGTGTATTGATCTGGTGAGACCCTAGCCTGAGGTTCATTTAATAACTCAGGTTCAATTTTGGCGTCGGTTAGAATTTTTCGATAATCAAAGCCAGCTTTTCCCGCACCACTCAAGGCCGCTTGAACAAACAAGATAGAGATAGAGGGGTCTTTGGGTACCCACTCTACAAGAAGACCTGAATCATGCTTGCTTGAACTCAACCTATACTCTCCTGATTCTTTTTTTCTTTACAAAAAATACTTTAGACAAATTCACCACATAATTTGCACGATCATATCATTGTTGACGTTTACCGACACACGTTAACGTATCAACTCGTAACCCCTAAGCATTAAAGATCAATTAGAGTACCAACGATATGAAACGAGAATTATTTGATACTGAACATGACATGTTTCGCAAATCTTTCCGGACTTTTCTAGAAAGAGAAGTTGTACCCCATCGTAAGGAGTGGGAGGAGGCAGGCATCGTCCCACGCGACATATGGCTAAAGGCTGGTAAAAACGGCTTTCTAGTACCTTGGGTTGATGAACAATATGGTGGGACTGGCGTTAAAGACTTTCGCTTCGATCAAATCATCTGCGAAGAAATGGCTAGGGTAAATGAAGCGGGTTTTTTTATTCCCCTCCAAAATTCATTGATTGCACCCTATATCAATGAATTTGGCAGTGAAGAACAAAAAACACGCATCCTTCCCAAGTGTGTGACGGGTGAAACGATTCTCGCAGTGGCAATGACTGAGCCTGGAACAGGGAGTGATTTGGCTGGTATGAAAACAACAGCCGTTGATAAAGGAGACCATTTCATTTTGAACGGGTCGAAAACCTTCATTTCAAACGGTTTACTGGCTGACGTCATTCTAGTAGCAGCCAGAACAGATCCAAAAAACCCACATGCGATGGGCATGTTTATTGTCGAACGCGACCAAGAGGGATTCGAGAGAGGAAGAAATCTGGATAAAATGGGAATGAAATCTCAAGATACCGCCGAACTGTTTTTTAACCATGTGATCATCCCTAAAGCAAACGTACTGGGTAATCCAACCCAAGGTTTTATGTACCTCATGAAGATGCTTGCGCAGGAGCGCCTAACACTTGCATGCGGCGCGGTTGGTGGTGCACAAGCTGCGTATGATCTGACCAAAAGCTACATTAAAGAGCGTAAAGCCTTTGGTAAACCTATTTGTAAGTTTCAGAATACACGTTTCAAAATGGCAGAAATGAAAACGGAAATTGACATGGCTCAGGTGTTTGTTGACCGGTGTGTTATGGACCACAATCATGGCAAGTTAGCTGGCGATATTGCATGTCAGGCTAAACTTTATACCTCAGAACTCGCCTGTCGAGTCGCCGATGAGTGCGTACAATTACACGGTGGTTATGGCTACATGATGGAGTACCCGATCGCAAGCATGTATTTAAACGTTCGAATTCACCGCATTTTTGCCGGCACGTCAGAAATAATGAAAGAAGTGATCGCTCGCGCTGACGGTTTATAAGTTATACAAAACTGAATCGTTTAAACTCAAGCACAGACGGGTATTTTGTTACTGCAAAAAATTTAAGTGGCCGGGTGCTGAAAATTCTTCTGAATTCAGTTCGGTAAACTTTTGCCACCAAATTTTTTGCCCGATCAAGTCGTATTCATGCATAGCGTCTGTTAAACGTTCTCGGTGCTTAGTGCTCATCATTTGTTCTGGTAACAAGGGGTCAATGGCCAATGTATTGACCACTTTACTGCCAAGGATAAATGATTCCACTACAGCCTGATCCAAAGACATAGTCTTTAGTACTTGCTGGCTATTAAGTAAGAATTTAAGCAGTTGCAGGTAGTTTTTCTGGTGCTGCTGTATGGGCCATAAGTCTTTCAGCCAGCGATTTTCTATCTCTTGGTCGGCTTCTGCAACCACAAATAACTGTGAGTTTGGTGTCAGCCCTAACTGCAATAAATAATCCCAACAAATTTGCCTAGAGTAGGTGAGATTATTGGGTCTTACCCAGATAAATTCATCCGATGCTTTAAAACCCAAATAAGAAAGTGCCTTAATGTTATCTTTGTGGCCTGCAACTGATTTCTTATTTGGCAAACAGACCATAAACCAGGTTCTATCCCACTCAACTCGTCGCCCTTCTCCCACATGCCAACCGTCGATTAACTGAGCCATCAAGTTATTCTTTTTTTTCAAACGATAGCAACCCCTTTCATCTTGATCCAACACACCGGCACTCAGCAATCGAGTGACATTAACGCGCATCACATTAGAGGTAAATCCAAAAAGCTCACCGATATGAGTAATGATCTTGATGGGAATAGCTTCTGTAGAACTAGTCTGTAATACCCCTAGCAACAAATTTTTTGGGGTCACTTTAAACTCAAACATATTACACCATTTTACTTTAAAAGATTTATATGTAATATTTATAATTATTACACAATTCTACAATTACATATTAATTTGTAATATATCAAACAGAGAGGCTTTTATGCAATTAAAGACAATGACCTACGACGTGGATGGACGAGTTGCTCGCATTACCCTAGATCGTCCCCATCGAGGTAACGGCATTACCATGGATTTACCCAAAGAACTCGCTTATTGCGTTGAGCAAGCAGACATTAATCCGGCAATTCATGTTATTGCATTAAGCGGTAATGGCACTGGATTTTGCGGCGGGTATGACTTGGTTGCGTCTGCTGAAGAATCACTACAAGGCGGATTTTCAAGTGATGGCACAGCAGACACTGTTCTGTCAGATCAGGTGCAGAGTAAAAACCATAATCCCGATGGGACTTGGGACCCAATGATTGACTATCAAATGATGACTCGCAATGTAAAAGGTTTTATGAGTCTATTTCACGCAGATAAACCTGTAATTTGTAAGGTTCACGGTTTCTGTGTGGCAGGTGGAACTGACATGGCCCTCTGCAGCGACTTACTTGTCATTGAGGATAAAGCAAAGATTGGCTACCCTCCTGCTCGTGTTTGGGGAAGTCCAACCACATCACTTTGGGCTTACCGTGTAGGCGTTACACGCGCCAAACGCCTACTCTTTACCGGAGATTGCTTAAGTGGAAAAGAGGCTGTTGAATGGGGGTTAGCCATAGACTCGGCGCCTAAAGATACATTAGATGAGGTGTTTGAAGCGCTTATTCAACGGGTTGCTATGATGCCAGTTAACCAGCTAATCATGATGAAAAAATTGCTTAACCATAATATTGAAAACCAAGGTCTATCCAGCACTCAACTAATTGGTACTGTTTTTGATGGCATTACTCGGCATACTCCTGAAGGTTACGGCTTTCAGCAAAAAGCAGCCAAAGAGGGTTTTATGCAGGCCGTTAAAAGTCGAGACGAACCCTATGGTGATTTTGGCATGAAGACATCCGGTGTACTCAAACCTGCTCAATAGTCAGAAGTAAACATCATATCCAGATGTAGGCATACTGTAGTGGGCAAGTAATACCGGTCACAGTTTTACTTGATCACTACACGCTTTATTTCAGCAGTAGAAGATAGGTTAATGTAATCAGGGTTTACACTTTATAGGCTGAAAGCGCCTTTTCTATTTCCGTTGCCAGTGTAGAAAGTTCGACATTTGAATTTGTAATCGACTCAGCATCTTGATTTGTATCGGTTGAAAGACCAGCAATATTATTAATATTTCGATCAATTTCATCAATTGTGGCAGATTGCTCTTCAGACGTACTCGCTATTAAGATGTTTATTTCGCTTATTTCACCGACTGATTGATTAATGTTATTGAATGCCAACTGAACTGAACCTGCCAGTTCAACGGCAACACTTGAGCTTTCTTTACTTCTCACCATTGCATCAACAGCATTCTTACTGCCTATTTCCAGACGGTTTATAATATCCTGAATTTGACGGGTTGACTCCTGAGTACGTTGAGCCAGGGTTCTTACTTCATCTGCAACAACTGCAAAGCCTCTTCCTGATTCACCAGCCCGTGCGGCTTCTATTGCCGCATTCAAAGCGAGTAAGTTAGTTTGTTCTGCAATATTTTCTATCACTGTTAGAACGCCAGTAATCTCGTTCGTGTCTTCACTTAATTGGTTAATAACTTCTGAAGCATGATCAACTTGGCTAGCAAGTTCCTTATTCGAGTGTTGGCTATCTCTTACAATACCCTCTCCTTCTTCAGAAAGTTTTAAAGTAGTCTGGGCCTTGTCTGCCGCAGCCTGTACATTACCGAGCACTTCCTGTGCAGATGCTGACATTTGAGTAATTGCACTCGCTGCTTGTTGAATTTCATTATGTTGATTAACAATACTTGTTTTAGTATTTTCTGAAACTCGGCTAAGATTTTCAGACGAAGACACCAAAGTTGAGACGCTTTCACCGATCGAAGTGAACATTGTTTGAAGCTTTGATATAAAAAGATCAAACCATTGACTTAATTCACCTAACTCATCTTTCTCTGAGCGGTCAATTCGTTGACTTAGATCCCCCTCACCTTGAGCAATATCTTGCAATAAAATAACGGTTTTATTGATAGGCTGAATAATACTTTTTATCAAAAAGAAACCTGAAACACTCCCCAAAAGAAATGCCAGAATTATTGAAACAACTGAAGTAATCGTAATCTCTGATTTCAAACTGGTGATTGAAGATAACGCTTCCTCAGTGGTAATTTCACTCATTATTGCCCAGTTCAAGTCTTGTATTTTTAAAGGTTTGTAGGCGGAGAATACTTGTTGGTTTTGGTAATTCATAAACTGTCTAAAACCCGACTGGCCTTTCATTGCCTCTTCAACACCAATTGATTCAATTACTTGTAGTCCAAGCCCAGACTTTTGCTGGGCCATTTTTTCTAACATTTCAGGTGATTGGCTGCCAAGTCTTTTGAGGCCTTCTAGGTATTCACCCTGACCTTCAATCATATAACGACTTTCACTTCGTAATGTTTTGTCAGAACCAACCAGAAATGTTTCTCCTGAAACCCCCAAACCGACTTCTTCCCATTTCGAACCATGAGTCATCACCTCATTGATTCGGCTAGCTGGTATCTGATAGATAAGGACCCCTGATGGTTTGTTATCGGAATCAAACACTGGAGAAGAAATAAACATAGCCGCCGCTTCATATGAGGGAGTATAAGCATGACTATCGGTGATAAAAACAGCATTTTTGGTTGTTGAGCCTTTGGCCAATCTAAAAGCTTGACCCAAACCAGAGTCGGAAAAGACCCCATCTGTTAAAGATGTTGCAAAATCTATCTGTTTATAAACACTGTAAACTACGTTACCTGTTTCATTATCGATCAAAAAAATGTCATGCAAACCAAATTCTTCTAAGAACAACCTAAAGTTGGGATGATAATAACCGTGAGCACCATCGTAGGAACTTCCGAATTCGGACTGATCTAAGTGATGTTTTTTACCGGGTGCATTTTGGTTTTCACTTAAATAGGCATATTGAACAGCAATGTTAGCGGAGGGAAGGTTTGCTATATAGTCAGCACTATCTTGATTTTGTTTATTATTTATTTGCTGATACGTTTCATTAAATTGAGTCGTATAAAAATTGAGTAAGGATTGCTTTTGTTCATCCTCTGTAGCGCTCTGCCTTAAATACATACGGTGTCGGCCAAAGCCTCTTTTCAAGGCATCCAATGCATCAACAGATTCAGTGCTACTGGAATGGGTAATAATTTGGCTATGCAATATTTTAAAATAATTCTCTATATTATTTGCGGTCGCGTCTCTAATTGAAATCAGCTGATTTTCTACCTGCAATGACAAGGCTTTTTGACTTGATGTTATCGAACCATAACCAATGAAAATTGCAGAAATAAATACTGGGACAATCGCTAGTAAAGAAGTACCTAATATAAGCTTCGTTTTAATTTTCATTTTTAATGTCTCAGTATGCTTTTGATAAAACGAAAAGTACTGAATTTGCAAAAGCCGTTATAGAGTACATATAAGTTTAGTACAAAACCCAAACTGTGCATTTATTGATCAATAAACTTAAGAACTCAACCACCCGGCATGAGTTTATTAGTGATCATAATGGCGTACACTATTAACATTGAATACACATTTGAAATTAAGGAAAAAATGCGTTGTGACTGATCAAGAACAAAACAAACAAAAAGTGGCATATCAGGGAGTAGAAGGCGCTTATTCACACCTCGCATGTAAAACGGTTTTCCCCTCTCATCAAGCACTTGCTTGTGAAGATTTTCAGTCAGCAATGCTATTGGTTGAAGAAGAAAAAGCTAATTATGCAATGATTCCTTTAGAAAATTCTACAGCGGGTCGGGTAGAGGAAATTTATCGTTTATTGCCCAAGACACATTTACAAATTGTAGGTGAGCATTTTGAGCCCGTAAATCATTGTCTGTTAGCGCTACCAGGGGTTGAGTTAAAGCAAATTAAAACCGTCGCGTCACACCCGCAAGCTTTGGCTCAGTGCTTTCATCATCTAGAATCATTAAACATCACTCCAATAGTTGCGATTGATACAGCGCTTTCGGCTAAAGATTTAGCCGCTAAAAAAGCATCGCTACACAAACATACGAGTCATGGAGCGATTGCTTCAACGCTGGCGGCAGAGCTTTACGGTTTAAATGTTGTCGCAGATAACTTTCAAGATGTTAGTGGTAATACAACACGCTTTATTGTATTGGCAAAAAATGCCAGCGAACACGCCTACAACCCTAAACAAGCCTATATTACGAGTCTATTATTTTCAGTACGTAACATTCCAGCAGCCTTGTATAAAGCCTTGGGAGGTTTTGCTACCAACGGCGTAAACATGATTAAACTTGAAAGCTATATGGATGGCGGTACGATGGAGGCCAGTCACTTTCATATTGATCTTGCAGGATACCCTGAGCAACAAGGGATGGTGAATGCCTTGGAAGAATTGAACTTTTTTGCTAAAGATGTTCGGATTTTAGGTAGTTATCCCGCACACAAATACCGCCAGACACATAGTTTTGTTTAGTTTTTAATTCTATCTAGATCGTTTAAAGGTAAGGATGCTAAGCAAAGTTACACTACCATTTCATCACCGACGATATTTATTGTGCCTCTACTGAGGCATGCAGCTTGATAATCGGTATATATTGTTTAACTTTCACTTAATCCTCTTCGAATAGTTTTCCAAGCATGGCATGATAAATATCTTTATCACCGATATAACCAACTATTTTATTCTGATCCACAACAAGTACACCGTGCCCTGTGTGATAACGAATTTCCATCACATCCTTCATCAAGGTATTCATGTGTACCAATGTTGGTTGTTTTTGCAACGTTTCAATAGGCTTTTCTGGCGGCCAATTTTGTAGTTCATGCTTTTTACTGCCATAGCGAACGCTGCTTTTCAAAGACGTTTCGCCCAAGTTCAGCCAATAGTCATGACGCTGGCTTAAACAGTATTCATCATCCAATGCTCGTAGCTCGCTTAACGGACGAAGCAAAGCATTCGCTTTTACCACATCGACGGGATTTGTGTGCGCGACAAAATTTCTCACATAGTCATCCGCAGGATTCAGAACAATATTTTCTGGCGTGTCATGTTGGACGATTTCACCGTCTTTCATAATCGCAATATGATTACCCAGCTTTAAGGCCTCATCAAGGTCATGACTAACAAATACCACGGTTTTACGAAGCTGATCCTGTAAACGTAATAACTCATCTTGTAGCTGATTACGAATCAGCGGGTCTAAAGCTGAAAAAGGCTCATCCATTAATATAATATCGGTTTCCATCGCGAGCGCTCGTGCCAGCCCTACCCGTTGCTGCATCCCTCCAGAGAGTTCAGAAGGGCGTTTTTTGGCCCACTGTGTTAAGCCAACGAGGTCTAACTGGTGCATGACACGCTCATTAATATGGGAGCGTTCCAAGCCTTTTTGTTCTAAGCCAAAAGCCACATTTTGAGCAACGGTCATCCAAGGCATTAAGGCGAATTTTTGGAACACCATCGTAATACGCTCCATACGCACTTTACGTTTTTCAGCCTCGTCCAAGGCTAAAAAGTTTTGCATGCCCTTATCTGTTTCTAATCGCACCTCTCCCCGGGTAATCGGATTCAGTCCGTTGGCCGTTCTCAATAAACTTGATTTCCCAGAACCAGACAAGCCCATCAAAACGCATATTTCACCTTCTGCAACTGATAAGCTGGCATTACGAACGGCAGCGGTTAAACCCGTTTTATCAAGAATATCACTTCGACTCATTCCTTGATCCAGTAACTGGATAGCACGTTCTGGTTGCTTACCAAATACGACATCAACGTTCTTAAATTCAATCATTATTGATGCCTGCTCTTTGATAATCGATCTAACATAATCGCGACCAGTACAATGGCTAAACCTGCTTCAAATCCCATCGCGATATCAACTGTATTTAGTGCGCGGACAACCGGTTTACCCAGCCCGTCTGCACCAACCAAGGCAGCAATAACCACCATCGAAAGCGATAACATAATGCATTGAGTCACGCCGGCCCTAATGCTTGACATAGCCGCGGGGATTTCTACTTTCACTAATAAATTCCTATTCGTACAGCCAAACGCCTTACCCGCTTCCAGTAACTCTGACGGCACTTCTGAAATACCCAGATAGGTAAGCCGTATCGGTGCAGCGATGGCGAAAACAATCGTTGAAATCAAACCTGGAACAACACCCAAACCAAACAATGTAAGCGTTGGTATGAGGTAAACAAAGGTTGGTATGGTTTGCATCAAATCGAGGATCGGGCGTAAAAAACGATATAGCAGAGGACGATGAGCGGCGGCAATTCCTACCGGAACACCAATCAATACACATGAACCAGTCGCGAACAAAACTAACGACAAGGTTTCAATCGTTTGTTGCCAATAGCCTAGGTTCCAGATCAGCAATAATGATAAAGCACAAAATAAAGGGGTACCCCAATGGCGCAGACGCCAAACTGCAAAAGCTGCAACCAGCACGATAAATACGAGTGGATGAAGACTGGAAAGAAGATCAATCAAGCCCTGAATTAAGAACTCTAATGACATCGCAATGTAGTCAAAAAAATCACCGCTATGCGCTATCAATCCATCTATCAG
>Ga0209707_1000603_pt1 | contig 21119 bp, 17 predicted proteins | sample EN4Hudsemesocosm_FD_184630 | JGI IMG/M metagenome (GOLD analysis project Ga0209707, IMG submission 184630) | Methane-oxidizing microbial communities from mesocosms in the Hudson Canyon - EN4B Hudson Canyon (SPAdes) (version 2) | ecosystem: Environmental > Aquatic > Marine > Cold seeps | place... | reverse complement strand
ATTAGTGAGCCTTAGTTTGTTAAGAGAGGATTTAGGTAAAGCGACTTTTAAACCTAAATTCACCGACATTTTTTCCAAAAGCGAAGCCGTTAACCGCTTATCAGCCGCACGATTATTCTTATTTGGCGCGCGTGATATTTGGTTCGTTATCGCACTCCCTATTTTTTTACAAGAACAACTGCAATGGCAACATACGAGTGTGGGGGCCTTCCTAGCCAGCTGGGTGATTGCTTACGGCGTTATTCAAGCACTTGCCCCGAAAATAACAGGCTTACAAAAAGGCAAGATTCCAGATGGTAAAACAGCATGGTTTTGGGCCTTAGCTTTATTTATTGCGACAATATTGATAACAGGTTTATTAGTATTAGACTGGCAAGTTGAGGAAGTATTAATCTTTGGTTTATTTGTTTTTGGCGCTCTGTTTGCGATTAATTCATCGGTACACTCCTATCTTATTGTGGCTTATGCGCAAGAAGACGGCGTTTCTTTGGATGTGGGTTTTTATTATATGGCAAATGCGTTAGGGCGATTAATCGGTACCCTGTTGTCAGGTTGGATTTATCAAAGTTTTGGTTTGGCTGCTTGTTTGTTAAGCACGGCTATTTTTATTTTGATTGCAATGCTTATCTCGAATAGATTACCTAGGCATTCTGTGGTGAAATAAGCTTATATAAAGTAAGTAACGCAGGAGCTGAGTGAGGTGCTTGCGCAAGAAGAAATTGAAAAAATTCAGAATTTAATTGACTAATCTATCTCCTCTGTATTTACCGGTAAAGATGCGTCTATCAACGTTATATTTGATTTGGGCGAAAGAGTAACTTGGCTAGAATGTGTATTACAGCGTGTTAAATATTTTGTTAAAAATGAATCTGAAAAGAATTGATCAACGGTTTGAAAAATTAGAGTTGCTGCTCAGCAAGTAATATTAGGGGGCGTTGCCATTTTACATAGGTATCCATAAAAAAGCACAAATTAGGGCGCTTATCATTCTCTCCGTAAGTGAATGAACAGTGGTAACAGGATGCCGCCATGCTTCATGAGCTAGGATGGCGCGGCAGTATTAATGCTGTTAATTATATTATTTTTAACAAAGCCGAGCTATATTGGCTTTATGCTTCAGAAGTAAATAATGAGGCGATGACAGCGAGTGATATAGATATTGCCTAACCTTGATGGAGATGATGATGCCCTAGAGCGCTCAATTAATCTTTCTGAAATTTAAAAAGAAATAGAAAAACTCCCCGCTCATTTTTCAAAAGAGCTAAATAACTATACCTCGACTGAATAGGATGATTTATGATTCCATCAGGTAATTAAATAAAAGGCTGGGCGATGCATGGAAAAAGTAGAATTTTCTAATATAAAAATAGGATTTCTTATTCATACAGCTGAAATGTTCCATCATTATTCAGCTGTATGGGATAAGTTCAATAAAAATGAGTTTTTAATTGCAGTTGAAGGTAGTGATGATAATTGTAGGAAAATAATAGAAGTGTGTGATAGATATGATGTAAATTATATTTTGGTCAAGGAAGTTTTAAGAGCAAGGTACCGGTTTCCATATTTGATTTCTAATCTGGCAATGCATATGGTTGAGGATCAGCCGTTAATTAAAGTAATAGGTGAAATAAATATCCGCTTTATGTATGCATTAGGAAAAGCAAGGCATAATTTTTCGAATTGGAATGAGTGTTATGATTTGTTCTTATGTTTTGGTCCATATCATTTTCAAGAGCTTTCTAGGTTTAACGCTCCTATTATTCAAATGGGGTACCCTCGGTATGATATTTTTTTTAATGAACCTTTAAAAGATTTAAAAGGTTTAAAAGATTTAAAATTAGAGCTTAATTGCGACCCATATAAAGAAACTATTCTTTGGCTGCCTACATGGTTAGAATTATCTTCAGTAGATTTGTATGCTCAAGTTATGTCTTCATTGATGGAGCGTTACAATGTCATAGTGAAAATACATCCTTTATCCATTGAAATGGAACCGAAAAAGCTTAAAAAACTTAAGGCGCTTAATTTTTCAAGTGTTATTACCGATCTTGTAGATAATGTTTTTTTATTCGCTTTGGCGGATAAAGTTGTCTGTGATTATGGAGGAACAGCATTTGGCGCTATTTATCTTGATAAACCACTACTTTTATTAAATGTACCTGGCGCTAAAAGTGACTCATTGGTTGGCGACGGATCTCCAGATATCATCTTGAGAGATGATATCGTGAATATTAATGTAGTGGCGTATCAAAAATTGTATGAAATTTTTGATGATGAGCTGATTTGGCAGCAACAAAAAATTTCAAGACAAAAATTAAGACAATTTTATTTTGCACCACATTATGGCTTTTCGTCATATGTAGCAGCGGCAGCAATTTTAAATGCCAAAAATGTTATCGCCATGTATGGCAAGGATAAGGTTTAATTATGGTTATCTGGCTGGTAGGACTATCAGGTGTAGGTAAATCAACATTAGGCAGGGAAGTGTTTCAGCAATGGCGACAGCTGGCACCTAATACAGTGATATTGGATGGTGACCATTTGCGAGAAATATTTTGTCATGATAACGAAAAGACGGATTACAGTATCAAGGGAAGAAAGACAAATGCCGAAAGAGCATGTGCATTATGTAAATTATTAGATGATCAGAATATCAATGTTGTATGTTGTTTACTATCAGCCTTTGAAGAGCATAGGAAATGGAATCGCGCAAATTATAGTCAGTATTTCGAAGTGTTCATTGATGTACCCTTTGATGAGTTGGTTGCTCGGGATGAAAAAAATTTATACGGTCCAGCACTGGCTGGAAAAATGAAAAATGTAGTTGGAGTGGATATTCCATTTGAACGACCAATAAACCCGCATTTAACAATACATAACACGCATAATGGTAATGATATAGCTCTATTTTCTGCACGGATATTATCGGCATTAGGAGTTAAACATGACTGAGTTTTTGGCGGAATACTCTTATGCAACTGGCTCGCTTCTTGAGGAACCAAATACGTATTTTTATACTAAATTTCAAGGTCGAGCATTTCTAAAATCTTGGCAGCAAAATAGATTGACTGCTATAGCAGCTGAAATTAAATCTGTAAATCCATCACAAAATATTAGTATTACTGACACAATATCAGCCGGTATTAATACACAGCTATTATTGCTACGATTGATTAAAAAAGAGCAAGATGATAGAGATTACTGGATAAGTCGCTTGGTCAAAAAATTTGAAGTTTCTAAACGTCTATTTAGTAGTTATCAAAAGCAACCACCACATAGGCCTTCTGTAGGTGCAAGTTTTCACGAACTATATCTATATCTATTATTTACTGAGCTATTGATTGAAGTTGAGCAAGAAACACCAAAGCTTCAGTGGGAGAATACACTGCTTAAGGTGATGGATACATTGGTTTCCTTGAAAGATAATATGACGGAAAAGCAACGTGGGAATCTCAACTGGCTATTGAATATGGAACAGCACATTATTTCAACAAGGTATTGTGACTAGATGACCAATCAGGCAAGTTTTATTGTATTGTGTGCACCAACGGCTCGATCACAAGCTTATTTGCAAGCAATGCAGGTAGCAGACTTAGCCCCCCAGCATATTCTGGTCTATGGGTGGTCGAATCCTAGGAATGTATCAAATAGTAGGTATCGACATGATCTGGATATTTTTGTGCCTGATTTCGATGTTACTCTGCAGCAAACTATTAATGAGTCTGGGTGGGATGCCACCTATATAGATAATGACGATATTGGTGGGGAAGAGATTAATCATATTTTACAACGATTATCCCCAGCATTGACCGTCTTTTCTGGTTTTGGAGGGCAGTTAGTCCCATCGCATACACTTGTTTCTGCTGGCAATTTGTTACACGTACATTCAGGTTGGTTACCAGATTATCGAGGAAGTACAACTATATACTATAGTTTGCTCAATGAGAAACGCTGTGCAGCAACGGCATTGCTTTTAACTAATAATATTGATGATGGACCCATATTGGCTAGAAAACATTATCCTGCACCGACCAAGAATAGTGACATTGATTATGCTTATGACTGCTCAATTAGAGCAGATTTACTTTCATCAGTATTGAAGAGTTATGTGATAAATAAAGCCTTACCAGAACCAATTACCAAAGAATCTGAAGGAGAAATGTATTATGTGATTCATCCTCTCCTTAAGCATTTGGCAATTCTGTCATTAAAGGATAAATAAAGGAATGATAGTGCAAAGGTTTATTTTTGGCACTAAAGCAGAAACGCTTGAGTCATTGAGTGATCGGTTATCTCTGAGTAAGTTATCATCCCAGTATCATTTTTCATGTCAACAATGGGAGCAGCAATCAGAAATAATTTTGCAAAAAATTTTGGAACAGTTCGAAAGCCAATGGCTGGCAATTCGTAGCAGTGCACAAAGTGAAGATGGGGAAGACAGTTCAATGGCTGGTGCATATGATTCTGTTTTAAACGTTAAGGCCAATGATGTCCTTGCTGTGCGGGATGCTGTACATAGAGTAAAACGATCATACTCGGGCAACCCAATGGACCAAATTCTGGTTCAGCCGATGGTTCAAGATATTGCTTTAAGTGGTGTGGTTATGACTCATGATATAGAGACAGGAGCACCCTATTATGTTATTAGTTATGATGATGAGTCAGGGCGTACAGATACTGTTACTTCGGGGCAAGGGGTTAATAAAACAGTATTGATCTATCGTGAATATGAGCAGACATTAATCGAGTCTGACCGAATAAGAGCGATTTTGAATGGTATACATGAACTTGAACAGGTTTGTAGTAATGTGCCTCTTGATGTTGAGTTTGTGCTAACTTCATCAGGAGAACTATACATATTGCAAGTCCGTCGTATTGCATTGCATAAGACTTGGCATCCAGTAACTGAACGTCGAACTTCCCGTAAATTAGAATTTATTGAACAATTTATAAAACAACGTTCCTTACCAAGGAAAACATTGTTAGGGCGGAGAACTATCTTAGGTGTGATGAGTGATTGGAATCCTGCCGAGATTATTGGTGTAACTCCTCGCCCATTGGCAGTATCTTTATATCGGCATCTGGTTACACGGTCAGTCTGGCGTGATGCTAGAGAAATGATGGGCTATCGTGCATTATCTGCAGAAGAGTTGATGGTAGTAATTGACCATCACCCTTATATAGATATACGGAATAGTTTCAATTCTTTTCTGCCTGCGGGTCTGCCAGATGATATTGGTACTTTATTGATAGATGCTTGGCTTGACAAGCTTGACAGGCAGCCAGAATTACATGATAAGGTTGAGTTTTCTATTGCACATACTTGCCTTGATGTTGACTTTGAGCGAAGTTTTGCTGAGCGATATCCAAATTTGTTAAATCAACAACAGTTTCTTAGATACCAGGATGAGTTGCGATTACTGACTAACCGCTTAGTCGATGTGAGTGAGCAGGGGAATTTGGCTGTTTCATTGGCAAGAATCAATAAATTAGCCATACGACAAAAGGATAGGCAAAAAAATCACTTGCAAAATAGCGATGATTATTTTCAGCTAGCGCTTGAATTATTGGATGAATGTCAGCAATTAGGCACTTTACCCTTTGCTTGTCTGGCACGGCATGGTTTTGTGGTAGAAGCCATGCTTCGTGCCTTTATTGCTCGTGGAGCATTGAGCTATGGACGTGTAAAAGAATTAAAGTATTCCATCCATACAGTGACCAGTGATTTAGTTAGTGATTTTCAGCAAGTTAGTCAAGAGCAGGTGTTAGCCGATAGTTTTATGGATAAATATGGTCATTTGCGTCCGGGTACTTATGATATTACCTCGACACGTTATGATGAGTGTCGTGACCTGTTTTTATCACAATCGACTATAGCTTCTAAATCGTTAAGTACGACGTTTCATTTTACTGACGCTGAGGCGGATTGTATTTCTGGCTTGTTTAAGGAGAGTGGACTGACCATTACGCCTGAGAAATTTTTGAGCTATATATCATCAGCCGTCAAAGGCCGAGAATTAGCTAAGTTTGTATTTACGCGAAATTTATCTGATGCCTTATCATGCCTGACTCAGTGGGGTGAACAGAATGGCTTGTCTCGGGGTGATGTTTCTTATCTTGATTGGCAAGATATTTACTCAACTTCGCTATCCCCTTTACTCGATCATCAGGATCGCTATTTTTTGAATTTGGTTGCTAAAGCAGAACAAGGCTTAAGGGCAGCCTTGCCACTACGTTTAGGATATTTATTACGAGATTCACGAGATGTTTTTGTTATCCCTCTAAATCGTAACGAGCCAAACTTTGTGACGACCTTATCCGTTGAGGCTGAGCCTGTATTATTAGATGCCAAATCTTCTGTGTCACAGTCATTGTTTAATAAGATTGTCTGTATTGAAAACGCTGATCCAGGTTTTGACTGGATATTTACTAAAGGTATCAGTGGTTTGATAACGCAATTCGGGGGAGCGAACTCTCATATGGCGATTCGCTGTGCTGAATTTGGTATCCCTGCAGCTATTGGATGCGGTGAACAGATATTTCGGCGTATGGTTGCAACAGACCGAGTGATGTTGAATTGTCATAATAAAGTGTTAAAGCCGGTTCGACATGATTGAAAACATAAAGAAAATAGGCATTTCTATGCGGGTGCTTGAAGAGATAAATTACGATGAGCCTCGTGATGCCTTAGCTCATAATTGGCATCAGTTCTTGGTATGGGCTTTGGGCAACAGTGTGAGCTGGATACTGATTCCAAATATTGGAAAAAAAAAGACTAAAGTATTTATTCATCAGCAACAATTAACAGGGTTCATTTTGTCTGGGGGCAATGATATTGGTGAATATCCAATAAGGGATGAGACAGAAACAGCCTTGATTGAATATGCAATGGCATATAATTTTCCTGTTATAGGAGTGTGTCGTGGCTTACAGATGTTGTGGAAAAATTTTGGCGGGCAAATAATACCAGTGAATACAGGTAAGCATATTGCAAAGAGACACAGGGTCAAAATCACTGAACCTATAAAAGGTTTATTGAGAAGGGGTTTAGAAATAGAAGTGAACTCATTTCATGGGAATGGATTACTCGCCACTGAACTAACGTCTCCTATAAAGCTATTTGCACATGCAGATGATGGCGAGATAGAGGGAGTGATTTGGCAGGAAATGAAGGTGCTTGGCATGATGTGGCATCCTGAACGAGAGCTGCCTTTTTCAAATTTGGATAAAAAATTGTTTCGTTGGGCATTACTGGGAGAGGTATCATGAAAGGTATTGTTTTGGCTGCTGGGCGAGGTTCTCGTTTAAATGAGTTGACGGAAGTTAAGCCAAAACCTTTGGTGAGGCTGGCAGGAAAAACCTTGTTTGAATGGCAACTTGCTGCTATGCACAAAGCGGGTATTAAAGACATTACCGTAATGACAGGTTACCAAGGACAGGCATTCACAAATTTTAATGTTAAGCGTATTCATAACCCCAGTTGGTCAAGTTCGAATATGGTGCGTACATTAATGTGTGCTGATGCACTGCTATCAGATTCAACTTGTATAGTCTCTTATGGGGATATTGTTTATCACCCTGATATTGTTTCTAAATTGCTAGTTAGCGAGGGAAATATTACTATCAGTTACGATAAGGACTGGTTGGGTTTGTGGTCACTACGGTTTGATAACCCTTTAGATGATGCAGAAACCTTTTTAGAAAGAGAGGGTGTTTTAGTAGATATTGGACGTAAAACTAGTCAGTTACCACAAATTTCAGGTCAATACATGGGCTTATTAAAGATTAATCCAACAGGCTGGGCGCATATAAAAAATATTATAGAATTTGAGGGGCAACATGTTTGCGATAAGCTGGATATGACAGCATTACTACAGCGGTTACTGGAAAAAAAGGTATTAATTAATACTGTTAGGATAAATGGTCGCTGGCTGGAAGTTGATAACCAGACTGATTTAAAACTGTACCAGAAGAAAATCGGAGATAATAAAAACTGGCGTCACGATTGGCGGTGGTAATAAATAGGGCTGAGTACATGGAAATTAATGAGCAAGTCGCACTAATGTTTGAGCAGTATAACTATACTGAAGCTATTACTTTGCTTGAAAAGCAGCTAGTTAAGAAAACTAAGGATCCTCAAGTTTTAACTTTATTAGGTTTGGCTTATTTTAAATTGGGGAATGCAGCTAATAAAGCCATACAGTATTTAGCAATGTCACTAAAGTTGGATGTATCAATTGTGCTTACATCTGAGACATTAGGTGATATATATCTACAATCTGGAGATATAGTTAGTGCTCTTGACCACTACCACTTTGGTTTGGTTAAAGGGACTTACAATGTTGAATTAATGCATAAAATAAAAGCAACTCATGGCAAGATTGTTAGTCAATCATATTTGGATTTTTTTCCTGTAATGGGGTTAAAAAAGTACTGCCAAAATGGCAATGCTAAATTGAGGCTCATTGACCTTAGTGATAATTCGGGTATATCTTCAAACCTAGGAGTCTTACCTGATACATATATAGCTGAATTGAAAAATGCTCATGCAATCGGGCAACATGGTACCTTGTTTAGTCATAATATGACTTGCCTTGTGGATGATCAGGATTTAGCTGAAGTAGATAGAAGTGATCTTATATCTGTAACTCAGTCAAGAAATCTACTGGGGTTTGCAGCCGCTCAGGAGGGAGGTGCGGTTGATAAAATTTTAGCTGAGATCCCTAAAGATATTACTCACATTAAAAAGTGTATCGTATTAAGCTGTAGAGCTTCAGATAATTATTTTCATTGGATGATAGAGGTTTTACCTAAATGGTTATTGATTGAGTCTTGTGATGAATATAAAAATTTTCCGCTATTGATAAATGCTCATATGCCTGAGCAAAATTATCAGGCATTGAGAATTTTGGTGGGTGCTAAACGAGAAATTATTGGAGCAAAAATAGGGCGGCATTATTGTATAGGTAAAGCAATTGTGCCATCCAAGCTGTCAAGAATATGTTTTGATCCTTTACCAAAAGTGATGTTGACGCCCGGAGATGCATATTATAATCCAGCAGCTGTTGCTTTTCTTCAAGAAAGATTTAGAAAAAGGAATAGGTTAGAGACTGTGCGGAAAATTTATTTATCTCGTCGAAGCTCACAATTAAAAATGAGACACATGCTTAATCAACAGAAAGTTGAAGAACTGTTTATTCAGAGTGGATATGAAATAGTTGATATGGCTGAGTTGAATTTTGAGCAGCAGGTTAGGTTATTTGAATCGGTCAGTCATATCGCCGGCGTATCTGGTGCATCATTTTCAAATTTAGTTTTTGCAAATAAAAGGTGTCACGTTATCTTGTTGGCTCAGCGTGGAGTGAATTCACAAGTGTACTTTGAAAATTTGGCTCAATCAATAGGAATCAGTAAGTTATTTCCAGTGTTGGGGGATGTTACTAATAAAAACCATATGACAGTTCAATCAGATTTCACAATGGATTTGGAAATACTTCAGGCATATTTGAATTAAGCTACTGAAAGCAGAGGGTAGTGATGGGTTGAGTGGTGATTTTTTGCACATTTACACGAATTAGTTGAGTTAGATGGAAAAGCTAGAGTTATGTGTATTTACACATATTCTTTCAAGTTAATAAGTATAAGTGATAGGGGCTTGCCGCATTAATTAGACATCTTTCCTAAATAAATCCTGTAAATTTAAGGTTAACTCTCTTCAGTTATAATGGCATAAATTAACTTAAAACATTCAATCAGGGTGAAACCCTTTAATCAATTACAAGCAGATAGCCCTGATGAGTTTAAGCGACTCACTGGCATATCAAAGGAAAATTTTGAGCTTTTAGATTGCAAGGTGGCGGATTACATAAAGTCACAAATAGCGATGAAACCTATGAGGAAACGAGGCGTAAAGCCTTCGAAATTATTACTAGCCGATTGCATTCTATTAACGTTATATTATTTGAGACATTCCCCAACTTTTGCAAATCTAGCTAATGTTTTCGGTATCAGCGAGTCTTATTGTCACAAAATTTACTCTCGTTATGCTCGAATTATAGCTAAAGTTGCTAAATTACCCAATCGAAAAACGCTTATAAATAGTCCGCCCAATGCGCTAATTATTGATGTTTCAGAGCAACCTATTGAACGCCCTGTGAAGCACCAAAAAGAGTATTATTCAGGTAAAAAAAGACATACAATTAAGGCTCAGCTAGTAATTCGTGCAACCACATTAAGGATTATGTCCGTCATTTGTGAGAAAGGTAGGCAGCATGATTTCAGTATTTTCAAAATAAATAGAATTTTACTTCATCCAAATTCTCTTCTTTTGGCTGATTCAGGATACTAAGGTCTTCAAAAGCTTCATAAGAGCACAGTATTACCGATTAAAAACAAAAAAGGTAGTTCACTTACCGCATTAGAAAAAAAACATAATAAAGCACTTTCTAAACAGCGTATTTTTATTGAAAATGTTAATCGGCGATGTAAAGTTTTTCGTATTGTTAAAGAGGTTTATCGAGGTAAGCATAAAAACTACTCTTTGACGTGGCGTTTAGTTTCACCCTTGGTAAATCTACGATATGGATGTGTTATTTAGGAAAGATGTCTATTAAGTCATGAGAAGAAGAATATTATTTTTAAGTAAAATTCCTTATGGGTAGTATCTATTTTATAATTTACAGAGTAAAAGACATGAGTTTGGTACAAGTATGTGAATTTCCACCATTAGGCGATGACCGAGGATCATTAGTTGCTTTGGAAGCTAATAAAACAGTTCCTTTCGATATTAAGCGAGTTTATTATCTTTTTGGTACCCAGAAAGGTGTTAGTCGAGGCTTTCACGCTCATAAATCTCTGAGGCAAGTAGCTGTCTGCGTTACTGGGAAGTGCCGCATGTTGCTGGATAATGGTAAAGAAAGAGCTGAAGTATGGTTAGATTCATCCACTAAGGGGATAGAGATTGACTCTATGGTTTGGCGAGAAATGCATGACTTCAGTTCTGACTGCGTACTATTGGTGCTTGCCAGTGAAGAGTATGATGAGAGCGACTATATTCGCGATTATGATGAGTTTTTACAGGCGTGTTCATGATAGTTCTTGCAGGGAAAAATGAAATTGCCGTTCATGGATTAAAATTAGCTTTAGCCCACTTCAATGAAAGCGAGATATTTGTTGTTGTCAATGCAAATGATGATGGTGTTGATGGTTGGCAGAGATCTTTTAAAAAAGCCGCAAAACAGAGTGGCGTTGCAATTATAACTATTGAACAAGCCTATGAGAAGCAGGCAAACTCTTTTATATCTTTAGAGTTTGATAAGATAATCGACCCTGCCAAATTTCGCACAAAGAATATCTATAATATACATTTTTCACTCCTACCTAAATATAAAGGTATGTACACATCCGTGTGGCCAATATTGTACGGTGATACAAGCTCCGGAGTTACATTGCATAAGATTGATAAAGGTATAGATACAGGTGAAATAATTGCTCAAGTAGAATTCGATATTGTAGTGGATGACAGAGCACAGGATTGCTATCGAAAATGTATAGATTCATCTATTGAACTACTTGATTTGCACTTTGATTCACTTGTAAAAAAAGAGCCTATTGAATCTAAACTTCAGCCTTCGAATGAGTCAACATATCATTCAAAGTCAGAAATTGATTTTTCAAACATACAGATGCCATATAATAAAACGGCATGGCAAATACAGAGATATATCTACGCCTTTAGTTTTCGACCATATCAGCTAGTTAACTACGAAAGAAGATCTGTTACTGATGTCATTATTACGACGAATTTATCTGAACTCAAGCCTGGAACTGTAGTTTTTGAGAACTCTAATTGTGTTCGTATTGCAACAATAGATTATGAGATTGAACTTGTTTTTGATGTGATGGATGATTTTTTGAATAATATCACTTCAATGGCTGTAGATGATTTGTCGAATGCAATTCATGGTATTTTAGGTGTTAATGATAGAAATTCTAAAGGCTGGTCACCTATTATTGTTGCCGCCTATCATGGGAAAAAGGGTATCATTAAGTGGCTGCTTGATAATGGCGCAAATATAAATGATAAAAATTACAATGGCACTACTGTACTGATGTATGCCAAAGATTATGCATTGAAAAGTAGATGTGCTAAAACATTTTTATGGTTGCTTGATAATGGGGCTGATACAACATTGGAAGATCATCGGGGAAAGAATATTTTAGATTATATTACAGTTAACGAAAGTGAGTTTTTGGGGTTACACTATTTAGGACACAAAAACTAAAATCATAGTCCCGCAATAAATTCTGACACAAAAATTAGATGCCTTATTCCAAACGCCGTAAAAGGATCTAAAAATTGGAGTATGACATGAGCAAAAAAACGGTTTATAGTGCGGACTTTAAAAGTAAACTCGTCCTAGAACTCATTAAAAAATGAAAAAATGGTTACTGAAATAGCCAGTGCTAATAATATTACGCCTCAAAACCTCAGTAATTGGAAAAAGATATTTCTGGATAACGCCGTGATTGCGATGGAACCCTCAAAAGTAGTCAAAGAGTATAAAGAAGAACTGGCACAGGCTCAGGACGACAATGAAATGCCCATGAAATTAGTGGGTAAAGTAACTATTGAAAAGGAATGACTTGAAAAAAGCTAAAAATCTTGGTCTCATCTGATAAAAAACAAATGATTGAGCCCCAAGCTGACAACCTTATCTCTCAAGGGGCAGTGCGCATTACTTGGCCTGAATAGAAGCAGTTTTTATTATAAAAAAGCACTCGAGCTAAGAGATCACAAAAAACAACGTATTCAATAGCTATTTGAAGAAATCCCCATTTATGGAGGGGCTAAAGTGTACCAACACTTGCAGGAAAATAACTTCACGGTCAGCTTGAATACAGTGGCCAGTTATCGACAGGAAATGAACTTAAAAGCAATCCTAGCTGTCAAACAAGCCACCACCACGACATCGATTAAAGAGCAAAAAACATAGCTACAAACTACGTGGACTTGATATATTTAAAGCGAACCAGATCTGGAGCATTGATATTACTTATATTAAAGTAAAAGGTGGCATAGTTTATTTGGCGGCTATTATTGACTGAAATTCCAAAGCTGTTCTCTCCCACAAGATATCCAGATGTGAGCGTATTTACCTGAATGAGTACAGCACCATTGCAGAATTAAATGATGATGTTAGCGATTGTATTGAATTCTATAATCACAAGCGATTCGATGAAACACTCGACTTTAAAAAAACCAATGGCTGTGTACAAAGAAAATATTTTATTGAACGCACCTCTCAAGAGAGGCAGCTTAACTAGAGTAAATAAGGGATCTGAAATAAGTGTCTTGATAGTTTGGGGGGAGTTATAGTAGTCATGCTCACAAAAAGTTATGACAATTAATTGTTTAATGTCAGGTAGTTTTGATGTTTTTCTAGATGATAGACTCAATAAATGGAGGTTTTATTTGAATCGTTCCTATTATGGTTTGTATGTATCTCCGATGGTGTGGAGGATAATTGATGATTTCTTATCAGGGTCAGTGTGTATGGTGTTAGCATCTGAATTGTATGATGAAAATGATTATTTTCGAGATTATTCGGAGTTTATGTCTGCGGTAAAAAGTAAACAATAATATTGGAACTATTTTGCCTATTGTTATGGGTCACTATATAAAGGGGGGGGCGTGGAAAAGGCTGAACAAAGATTAATTATTGATGCTGTCAGAGCTATATTAACCAAAAAGCAAGTATTTAGTGATGAAGAAGATTATTTGGATTTAGTACTTCATCAATTTGATGCATGGGATACAGCGTTAAAGGCGCAAGGTGACGTATCTCTTTTATGTCAAAAGTGGGAAATGTTACTGGAAACTATTCTATTATCGCCAGAATGGTTCTCATTTCTTTTTCGATCAGTAGTAGAAAAAAAATCCAGTGATGTTTCTGTGCTTAAAACACTTCAGAATAGTGAGTTTAGCCCACCTCGTCAGCATCAGGAAATAAAAGTAGGGAAAGCACATTGGCTAAAGGAGCAGTCTAATTTGTTAATAGAGGATTCATTGATGAGTTATTTGTTGGCATGGCTGTTGAATAAGGAGTTTGCTCCTAACTCTGGATTTCGGTATTTAAGTGTGTATTGTACGTTTATTGATGCATTATATGGTTGTTTTGTAAAGCCTGAAATACGTGACATTCAGAGTATGGTATTGCGACTTCATAATCATCAGTATCAAAACTGGAATAATAGTTATTGTCATGGATATGCCTATCAAGGGTATGCCAGAATAGGCTTAAGAGGAATAAAACCGACAGAATTAAGGGTTAGTAAATATGAGATAGACAGTTTTTTTACCAAGGACAAAACAGTACTTGATATTGGTAGTAATGCAGGTTTTATGGCAATACATTTTTCAGCCTTGTGTAAGCATATTGATGCATTGGAATATAATCCATATTTGTGTTTGGTTGGGCGCTCTGTTGCCGATGAATTAAGTATAAGTAATGTTAGTTTTATTGCAAATGATTTTTATGAGTTTTTGCCAAATAAGCACTATGACATTATTTTTTCCTTAGCAAATCATGCCACTATCGATCATAATTTATCGATTAACTTTGAAGAGTATATTGCAAAAATATACGGGCTACTGAGTGAGGGAGGTATACTTTTTTTTGAGAGTCATAATGTATATGGACCAGGTTTGGGTGGACCGGGGGATGATGGGGACTTAAATGATAAATTTGATATAGTTGAACGATATTTTATCGTTGAGAAATACAAAATGACACGGCGATTTGTTGAAAAAGATGATATAGACAAATTATTTATCATTTTAAGAAAGCGATCATATTATAAGGCTGATGCGGTGCGTGCTTTTGAGTTAGAGGTTGCAATTAAGCAATATGAATACTCAGATATATAAGTTTTTCGATAATGATTCAAGATAAAATAAATATTAAACTCCCTTTTCTTGACCTTGATGCCAGTAATAGCGAATGTAAATTTGATCTGGATAATGTTTATAAGCAAGTAATGGATAGTGGCTGGTTTATTCGTGGCCAAGAGTGTGACTCATTTGAGAAAGCTTTTGCTGATTATTGTCAGGCTCAATATTGTGTTGGAGTAGGTAATGGGTTAGATGCCATTACACTTATTTTGCGAGCCATGGGTATAGGTTTTAATGATGAAGTGATTGTACCTGCTAATACCTTTATCGCAACATGGTTAGCTGTTTCACAATGTGGAGCAATACCCGTTCCAGTGGAAGCCGAAGAGCGTTCTTTTAACATTGATCCTGCGAAAATCGAGCAGAAAATTACATCTAGGACGAAAGCTATTATTGTTGTCCATTTATATGGCCGTCCAGCTGACATGACTGTTATTAACAAGATAGCAAAAGACCGCCAATTAAAGGTAATTGAGGATGCGGCACAAGCACATGGCGCGAGTTATTTGGGTAAACAAACAGGTAGCCTAGCTGATGCAGCCGCATTTAGCTTTTATCCGGGAAAGAATTTAGGAGCTTTAGGGGATGGAGGCGCTGTTATTACGAATGATGCTGAGCTGGCAGACAAAGTTCGCTGTATAGGGAATTACGGTAGTAAAAGTAAGTATCATCACGACTTAGCGGGTGTGAATTCAAGATTAGATGAACTTCAAGCGGCCTTTTTAACTATAAAACTTAAGCATCTGGATAAATGGAATAAGCAAAGGCGAGAATTGGCTGAGTACTATTGTGAGGAATTAGCCGATGTGGAATCGATTACCTTACCTGATAGACAACAAGGTTTTGATTCTGTGTGGCATTTGTTTGTGATTAGGTCACCTTCTCGAACGGCTCTCCAGCAACTATTATTATCACATGGCATAGTTTCTCAAATTCATTACCCAATTCCACCTCACCTGTCAGGTGCCTATAGAAAAGGTTGGCAGGTGGGCGCTTTTCCACTTACAGAGATATTGGCAACAGAAGTGTTGAGTTTGCCAATGTTTCCTCAAGCACTAAGCAAATATCGTACTGAAATTCAAGAGATGATTTTTTTATTAAAATCTATGTGATTAAAAAATAAATCGTTTGTAATAATCTAAGGGTGTGACATGTCAGAAAGTATAGGACCAATTCAGGTTTCTGTTTGTATTGCTAGTTATAATTATGCTCAATATATTGGTGAAGCAATTGAGTCGGTTTTTTCCCAGACGTTAAACAACTGGGAGTTAATTGTTGTTGATGATGCATCTTCGGATGATTCGGTGTCCATTATTTCAGAACTTCAGAAGCGTTATCCTGACAAAGTAAAATTGATTGCATCAAGTGAAAATCACGGCGTTTGTTATACTTTTAATCAGGCATGTTATGAAGCTAAAGGGGCATTGATTGCTCTACTGGGCGCTGATGACAGAATGTTGCCAGAACGTTTGGAGAAACAAGTTGCTTATATGGATTCCCATTCAAATGTTGCTGCAATTTGTACTCTAATTGAAGTAATTGATGAAAATGGCATAGTTCAAAAAGTATCATCTGTTTTTGATACGCCAGTTAGTGACCTTGCAACTCAATTATTATCTGGTAATTTCTTAAATGCACCTTCTGCTTTATTTCGTCGTGAGCTGATTGATTCAGTTGGCTTATATAATGAGGTGTTACCACATGTACAGGATTTAGATCATTGGTTACGAATTAGTAACTCAATGAAAATGGTTCGCATGGATGAAGTGCTAACGCAATACCGAATACATGGAAGTAATTTGAGCTGTAAGGCTTTATCCCAGCAGGCTTTCGCTTTTATTTATGAATCAATATTTGTAATTTTACGAGCGATTAAAGTTAGGGTAGGAATGGTACGTCAATCAGATGCTAATGATGCTGATAAAGTTCAAGAGCTAATAAATTATGCTCAAGCAGCAAAAAGGGTTGAACAGAATTTATCAGGGCAATTTAAGTGGTCGATTGATTTAGTATATTCATTGGCATTAGATATTTGTGAGTATGAGCCAAATAATTTAATTGCAAATCAGTTATTAAAAGAAGTTTATGTCGCTATAGGTGACTTTCCAAGATCAAAAGGGAATCAGCCAATAACAATAGGTAGCCATCAATTTCTTCAAAGTCAAACTCCACAAGTCGGCATGGAGCTACTAGACATTGTAGTTCAAACACATAAACAGACTGGGCTACCACAATTAAAAATTGCAGAAGCGATGATTGCTAATAAAGAAGAGTTGTTTCCTTTGTTAATTGAAAAAGAATACTTCTTGCTTGAGGTGTGTCAAACAATTTTTGATGGCTTATCTTCAAAAAAAATGTCGTTAATGAGTGGTGTTGAAAAAGATGAAATAGTTTATATCTGTGAGTTGCTTAGCTCTAAGTACTTTGAATTATTAACCTGTATAGCAACTGATTTGTATCAGAAATTTGTTGAATGGCGAGCTGCTTCTGAGTATGGCCAATGGGTTAAAAAAAGTACGTTATATCATGCTAGTGTAGATAACAAAAAAATAGCAGTAGTATTACATTTGTACTATTTTGAATTATGGGAGCAATTTGAACTGGCTTTATCGAGTGTCACGAAAGAATTTGATCTTTATATTTCTATTTGTAAGGAAACTAACGGTAGTTTAGTGGAGAAAATATTAAAATCATTTCCTGATGCTAATATTTATGAAACCCCCAATAAAGGTAGAGATATTTTACCTTTTCTTCATATGTTTAAAGATATACAACCTATAAATTATAAGTTAATACTTAAATTACATACAAAAAAAAGTTCAGCTTTAAAAGAATATAAAGGGTTAGGGGATTATGGTGAAAAATGGAGAGAAGGAGCACTAGCATCGCTTATTGGGGGAAGTAAACGGGTTGATGATATTTTTGATTTATTTGAATCTAACCCTGCGCTAGGTATTTTTTCTCCTGTGGATTGTTTACATGCATGCAAATCAACGGATGCTAATTATTCAATTATTAATCAATTATTGCCTGGAATTGATAATGAAACTTTTGATAGTAATAATTATTCTTATGCGGGTGGCTCAATGTTTTGGTTTCGACCAGAGGCATTGAAAAAAATATTACAGTTAGACTTAACAGAAGAAAATTTTGAGGAAGAATTAGGGCAATTAGACGGAACTTTGGTTCATGCTATTGAATGCTTGTTCGGTATTATATGTCAGACTTCAGGGTATACTTTAACGGATAGAATGCCCCAAATGGATGATGTTGTTTATCAAACTTGGTTAGATAGAAAACAAAGGAATGAGCAGAAACAAAGTGGTGAATTTTTAGCTACTCATTGTGACTTAAATCTAAAAATTCATTGCCTTATTTATATAGATAGTGATGATTTATCATTATTAGCAAATACGATAGATAGTCTTGCGGCTCAAACTTACAGTAATTGGCATTTATCAGTGATTAGCTCTAGTGTTTGCCCTGATGAAATATTTAATGAAGTTGCAGAGTTAAGCTGGGTTCAACTTGAGCAACCAACTGGCTTAGGTGCTTTACTATCAGAAATGGCGATAGAGGCTGAATGGCTTTTGTTTTTTGAGGCTGGTGATAGTACTGAGTCTCATGCTTTTTCTACTTGTATTCAATATATTGATCAAAATGATAATTGGGATATTGTTTATACGGATGATGATAAATTAAGTGACGACGGATTTCATCATAGCCCAAATTTTAAACCTGATTTTAATTTAGATTTGCTCTATTCTATGGATTATATGGGGGGGCTGTGTTTATTTAAGTTAAGTGCGTTGACAGAGTTAGATGAAATTGCCTATCCCAATCCTTTTGCAGGCTATGATTTAGTGCTTAATTATATTGATCGGTGTAATGAGCCGAAAATTGGGCATATTGAAAATATTTTGTTACATAGGGCGGATGCCATTGATGAATTCTTAGTTAAGCAACTTGAATTTAGAGAGCTTACTCTCGCGCATCACTTTAAGCGAAAAAATATAACGGCTTCTATTGGTAAGAGTTCAGTTAGTGGGGGAGTGGATATTAAGTATCTACATACGGAGACTTCTAAAGTATCTATTATCATTCCGACTAAAGATCAGCTACCAATACTAAAAGCTTGTGTTGATAGCGTTCTTGAAACGACAAGTTACCCTAATTATGAAATTATCATTATTGATAACCAAAGTGAAGAAAGTGAGACTCAAGACTACTTTGATGAAGTTAGAAAAAAAAACCATAATATAGTCAGGGTTATTAACTATAATAAGGTTTATAACTATTCAGCAATTAATAATTTTGCAGTTGAACAAGCTAAAGGGGACTATTTGGTTTTATTGCATAATGACACGATGGTGTTGCAAGAGGAATGGCTACAAGGCATGTTAAGTCACCTTCAGCGTGAAGAGGTGGGTATTGTGGGGGTGAAACTCGTTTATTCAAATAAAACAGTGCAACATGCGGGCGTTATACTAGGTATGGGGGTAAGTGGGGTGGCAGAGAGTCCACATATTGGTATTCCTATGGGAGTTTCTGGGTATATGAATCGAGCTTTTCTAACGCAAAATGTTTCTGCTGTTAAGGCTGCTTGCTTAATGATTGAGAAAAGTCTTTATCAGCAAGTTGGTGGCTTAGATGAAGAAAAATTTACAATTCTCTATAGCGATGTTGATTTGTGCTTAAAAGTAAGGAAATTAGGTAAAAAAATAGTTTGGACACCTTATGTTTCGCTAATTCATCATGGCTCTAGTCTGCTTAAAAAGCGCAAGCAAAATAAAAAACGCTTAGAGAAATCTCAACAAGAAGCTGATAATATGCTGGAAAAGTGGCTGCCTCAATTAGCTAATGACCCGGCTTATAATCGTAGTTTGTCATTAAAAACAACTGATTTTCAACCTGATACCAGTGTCAATATAGGCTGGAATGTCGACTTTAGAGATAAACCAAGAGTCTATGCATTTCCTATGGATAGTTTTGGTGTTGGGCAGTATAGAGTTAGAGCTCCAATTAATGCGCTGACAAAGGCGAATATAATTGTAAGTGGACTGGCAAATAATGTCGATAATTTAATCTACCCTACGCCTGTGGAAATTGAGCGAATAAACCCAGATGTCTTATTAGGGCAAAATTTGTTTTTAGGAAATATGCTTACATCATGGAAGAAATATACGAAATTTAACAATGTATTTATGGTGGCTGGATTAGATGATTTGGTTTATACATTACCGGTTCATCACCCGCGAAAGGAAGATTGGGTCGGTAATATTCGTAAAAATGTGAAAGAATATTTTCAATATTCAGATAGGGTAGTCGTTGCTAATAATGCTTTGGCAGAGGAGTTTAAAAAGTTAACAAGTAATGAGATTATTATCGTACCGAATTATTTGGAAAATTGGCGATGGCAGTCTTTAGATTTACCTAAAAAGAAGGTAAGCAAGACAATGCGAGTGGGATGGGCGGGAGGGCAAGAACATATTACTGATTTACAATTTATACTGCCTATCGTTGAAGCCTTACATAAAGAAGTTGACTGGATTTTTATGGGCTTGTGTTTAGAAGAGTTTAAACCCTATGTAAAAGAGGTGCATGGTGGGGTAGAGTTTGATTTATACCCTCAGAAATTAGCGGATTTAAATTTAGACTTAGCCATTGCACCTTTGATGCATAATAAATTTAATGAATGTAAAACGAATTTAAGGTTGCTTGAATTTGGGGTAATGTCTTGGCCGGTTGTGTGCTCGGATATTTTGCCCTATCAAAATGCGCCTGTAACAGGTGTTGCAAATAATACGAACGAATGGATTCGAGTGATTCGAGAAAAAATTAATGAACCTGATGAGCTATTAAAAGAAGGTGCTGAGTTGAGGCGATGGGTAGTTGATAATTATATGCTGGATGATCATATTGATGAGTGGGCGATTGCTTTATTGCCTAATTAAGTAATGCTAATATGCTGTGTTAGGTGTTTTTGGAGGAATTATGAATTATTCAGATTATATTTCGATTGAAGTGGGTAAACGAGGCGGGCGACCTTGTGTTAGAGGTTTAAGAATTAGTGTCTATGATATTTTGACTTGGTTGGCTGATGGGATGTCAGATGTTGAAATTATTGAAGATTATCCGGAATTAAGTACGGATGATATTCGAGCGT
>Ga0209707_1000601_pt1 | contig 21191 bp, 14 predicted proteins | sample EN4Hudsemesocosm_FD_184630 | JGI IMG/M metagenome (GOLD analysis project Ga0209707, IMG submission 184630) | Methane-oxidizing microbial communities from mesocosms in the Hudson Canyon - EN4B Hudson Canyon (SPAdes) (version 2) | ecosystem: Environmental > Aquatic > Marine > Cold seeps | place... | reverse complement strand
ATGAAAAAATCATTTCACCTGCTACTCTTATCCGCCTTAATCTGTCTACCGCAACTGAGTCATGCAGAAAAAGCAGTTGCCCCCGCTAACGATATTGAATACCCTAAAAACTTAACAAACTGGCGTATTATCGGCACCTCTATTCGCAACGACAACAACACCCAGCGCGTTATTTTAGGTAATGCCATCGCAATCAAAGCAGCACGTGCAGAAACTAAAAAAATGAACTGGCCTAAAGGCGCTATTTTGGCAAAATTGGTCTGGAAAAATGATACCCTTCCTACTTGGCAAGCGGCCACGGTACCCGGTAATTTTGTTCATGCAGAAATCATGGTGCGCGACGCCAAAAAATATGCAGCAACAGGCGGCTGGGGGTTTGCACGCTGGACAGGCTTGGAACTAACGCCGCACGGCAAAGACAGTTCATCGGCTCAAGCTTGCTTTCACTGCCATCAAGCTGCTAGCGGCACGGATTATGTCTTTACTCAGTCTGCAAAACTTCCTTAAACAACGCTATAATAGCTCAACCTTTTCTTACAGGAATTCATAAAACCAACATGGCACAATATATATTCTCTATGAATCGGGTGGGCAAAATTGTCCCACCCAAAAAATTTATTTTAAAAGACATTTCTTTATCTTTTTTCCCTGGCGCAAAAATCGGTGTTTTAGGTCTTAATGGCTCTGGTAAATCAACCTTACTACGCATTATGGCAGGTGTTGATAAAGAAATTGAAGGCGAAGCAATTCCGATGAAAGGTATTAACATCGGCTATCTTGCGCAAGAACCTCAGCTTGACCCCGCGAAAGATGTGCGCGGCAATGTCGAAGAAGGGCTAGGTGAAATACAACAAATTGTAAAACGCTATAATGCTGTAAATGATGCATTTGCTGAACCTGATGCTGATTTTGATGCCTTATTAGCCGAACAAGCTGAGTTACAAGAAAAAATTGAAGCCGCTAATGCTTGGGAATTAGAGCGCGAATTAGAAGTTGCAGCGGATGCTTTACGCCTTCCTCCTTGGGATGCGGATGTCACTAAATTATCCGGTGGTGAAAAGCGTCGTGTCGCTCTTTGTCGCTTATTGCTATCAAAGCCCGATATGCTCTTACTTGACGAGCCTACCAACCATTTAGATGCAGAATCAGTAGCATGGCTAGAGCGTTTTTTACATAATTACGAAGGCACAGTCGTTGCTGTAACCCATGATCGATATTTCTTAGACAATGTAGCCGGCTGGATTTTAGAGCTAGATCGCGGTCAAGGTATTCCATGGGAAGGCAACTACTCTTCTTGGTTAGAGCAAAAACAAAACCGTTTAGCACAAGAAGAAAAACAAGAAACCTCACGCCAAAAGGCCATGAAAGCGGAATTAGAATGGGTACGTTCCAATGCTAAAGGCCGTCATGCGAAGAGCAAAGCTCGTTTAGCACGCTTTGATGAGATGTCTTCACAAGAAGCACAAAAACGTAACGAAACTCAGGAAATCTTTATTCCACCTGGTCCACGTTTAGGTGACATGGTGATTGATGTTGAACACGTCAACAAAGGTTTCGGAGATCGCTTACTCGTTAACGACCTAAGCTTTAAATTACCACCCGGCGGTATCGTTGGCATTATCGGCCCTAACGGCGCGGGTAAAACCACCCTATTCCGCATGATGTCAGGCGTAGAACAAGCTGATTCTGGTGACATTAGATTAGGCTCTACGGTTAAACTATCTCATGTCGATCAATCTCGTGATGACCTCGATGATAATAAAACGGTCTGGGAAGAAATTTCCGATGGCTTAGATTTAATCACTGTCGGCACCTACGAAACACCATCACGTTCGTACTGTGGACGCTTTAACTTCAAAGGCGGCGATCAACAAAAACGTATTGGTGATTTATCCGGTGGTGAACGTAACCGCGTGCATTTAGCCAAGCTCTTACGCAGCGGCGGTAATGTTTTATTACTCGATGAACCAACCAACGATTTAGACGTTGAAACCTTACGCGCCCTAGAAGAAGCCTTATTAGCTTTCCCTGGTTGCGCCGTGGTTATTTCGCATGATCGCTGGTTCCTAGATAGAATCGCCACACACATGTTAGCATTTGAAGGAGACAGTAACGTAGTCTGGTTTGAAGGTAACTATGAAGATTATGAAAAAGATCGTCACAAACGCCTAGGCACAGATGCCGACAACCCAACCCGCATTAAATACAAAAAAATGACTATTTAAGTCTAATCCTCGTTCCCACGCTTCGTGCGTGGGAACGCATATGACGACACTCTGCGTCGAGTAGTATAAGAAGACAAAATTCGCTACGATCACAAAAAGCGTTAAGTTACTCTTCATGTCTGTACGTAACACCAGTTTTTTAAAAACAGTAAAATTTCAAATCACCACCAATATTTATTTGCTATAATAACTGGCTCAAAACAACGTCCCCATTGCATAACTGGATAATGCAGTCCCCTCCTAAGGGATAGCTGGCGGTTCGAGTCCGTCTGGGGACGCCATATAATTAAAGGTGTTCAGGATTTCATGGAATTACCTTTACCTCTGAGGTGTCGTTTGAAATAATTTTTAGTCGATCATTTTGTAATAACTGGCAGTCATTGCCGTTTTTATTCGGCATAAAAAAACCTCATTGCGAGAGAAATAAAGTGAAGTACGCCTGGATAAGACAACATAGCTCAGACTATTCCATTACAGCCTTATGAAGATTTCTCGCAGTCGCTATTATCACTGGCTTATTGCACCAAAGACAAAACGAGAAAAAGAAAATGAACAGTCAACTTAGAGATACAAAGGACGAACTGGAACTCCATTACTCGTTCCGTAGAAGAGTGAATTGGGTGACAGAGCGTCCCTATATTTCACGAACTAGGATGGGGCGCTTACCCTAGCTTTTTCAGTTGCACGCACTAAATCTGCTAATGTCTCTACTTCCATTTTGCGCATAATTCGAGATCGGTGTGTTTTTATCGTGTTTTCACTTATTTTAAGGTCAAATGCAATTTGTTTATTCAACTGACCGACCGAAACAAGCGTCAAAATTTCACGTTCACGCAAGCTTAACGATTTGATGCGCTGTTTAATTTCTTTTATTTCATGTTGCTCAAGTTTAGCCCGTTTATTCTGCTCAATAGATTGATGGATGGAATCTAATAATTCTTGGTCTTCAAAGGGTTTCTGTAAAAAATCGACAGCACCTGCCTTCATCGCTCTAACGCTTATGGGGACCGTGCCGTGCCCTGTGATAAATATGATTGGAATGATGATGTCTCTTTTTACAAGCTCAGCTTGAAGGTCAAGTCCACTTAGCCCAGGCATGCGAATATCTGATACTAAACAACAAGGGCTATCAGGTAACTCAATATCAAGGAATGCTTGCGCAGATGCAAATGTCTTTACAGTAAGTCCTACCGATTTTACCAAATACTCAAGAGAGTCTCGGATAAGCTCATCATCATCAACAATAAAAACTATTGCTTCTTTAGTTAAAGTCATTTTTTATCATCCTCACAAACAGGTATGCTAAATGAAAAGGTGCTACCCATATCATCGTTATTTTTAGCCCATAATCGACCACCATGATCTTCAATAATAGAACGGCTAATAGATAAACCTATGCCCAACCCCTCAGCTTTAGTTGTATAAAATGCATCAAATAAACTATCTGCTTTTTGTTCATCAATTCCAGTACCAGTGTCTCGTATAGAGAGGGTGATAAAGCTTGTATTAGTTTGCAAGGCTAAAATGACTACTTCTGCATAGCTACCATTTTTACCCGTGGTTGCCTCAATAGCATTCAAGACTAAATTAAATAATACTTGTTGTAGCTGGATTCGGTCACCGAAGATAAGGGGTAAATCTAGTGTCACCTCACTTTTTAGTGAAACACCTTGTTCTTGTGCTTTACTAGCTGCAAGGGCTATTACCTCTGCGACAAGCTCTTTAGCCTTAATAGATGAGTGTTTGAACGGTTCCTTTTTCAAAGACATACGTATGCGCTTAATAACCTCTTCAGCACGTCGGTTACCTGCAACAATTCCAACTAAAGCTTTATGGGCTTCAGCAGGTTCGGCAGGATCATTTTCAAGAAAACGTTGCGCGGCTTGTGCATAGCTACGGATAGCAGATAGAGGCTGATTAATTTCGTGTGCTAAGGATGCCGCAATTTCTCCCATTGCCAGCACCCGTGATATATGAGCACGTTCATCACGTAGTTTTTGAGCTTCCTCTTCGGCTTTTCGGCGCCGTTTATGTTGAACCAGCAAGCCAGCCATTGCAAGGGCCTGCATTAAAATTATGATGATTACACCCACTATTTTCCATTGGTGTTCTTCCCAAATGGATAGTTCACGGTAACGGACAATACTATTAATTGGAAGTCGGTTCTCATCAATAGACCAGCGTTTGAGCTGTCGCCAATCAAACATTGCTTGGTTTCCCTTATCTATATAGTCTAAATTAGCTAAAGACTCTCCTGCTAATATTTTTATGACCATTTCAGCATATTTCTTTCCCTGATAACTGGCACTAAGAAGATTGCCACCCACAATACCATACCCTAAATAAGTATCTACCATAGCAAACGTCGGCGCATTGGCTTGTTCTGACACTTCAATTATGACATCACGTGGAACAAAAGACTGTCCGCTGACATCACGAAATAATGAGATAAAGAAAATGGCAGAATCTTCAGGTAAGCTCGCTACCTTTAAGAGTAAATCTTGCTTAGTATATCCATCAATATAATGTATGACATAGTGATTTTCAAAGCCTGCTAATGCCTTAATCGCCAATTTTTTTAGATTTTGATCCATCATTGAAACACCTGAAATAACAAACAAGTGTTTGGTTTTTGGCAGTAAATCATGAATAAGCGCACCAGTCTTTGCAAAATCAATCCCCCACGTCATAGAGGTCATGTTCGGTTTCAGTAACCCTTGTTTATCAGTATTAATTAATATCACAGGCGTGTCGTCGAATAGTAAGCTCCCGTACTCAATCATTAAATCTACTGACTCAGCGCCCAAAACAAGTACTATATCCATTTTTTTCTTACTGTATTTATAGCGATATAAATCAATTGCTTTAGCACGGTAAGCTTTTTCTGGAAATCTTGATTGATCTGCATACTCAACATTAAATTCAAGTGCTGAACCAAACTTTTTGCTTAAAGCAGTACGCATACTTTCTTCAAGGTGATAGGCCCACGGCATACCCTGTTTAAAAATAAATATGGCTAACACCTTTTTTGGTGACGAGTTTACATCCTGTGAAAATAAAGCTGTTGTTCCTCCTAAGGAGATAATACTCAGGGCAAGAAAAACTTTAAGGGCTTTGGCTACTTTCATTGATTTTTTATCTTAAAAAATAGTATATAGGTGCATAGCGAACTAAGTACCAAGGGAAAAATTAATTTAACATTTTGTAGGGTGGGGAGAAGGATATAGTGTTTCTCTTTTTTGGCTCGTAGTGAAACCAATCAACCTTGTATAGTACCCCAAGAAGTCCAGGCAATATACGAGCTTATGCGCATGGTTCTTTCATGAAAAAATAATGGATTCACAAACCTTCCCCCTGATCTTTTAAAAAAATAATATTAAATTTTAGTCCTGACTAACACGGAGGCGGTTGATCCTATTCTTAATTTGACACCTTTAGGCAATTGATCAAGATGTATTTTTACGGGAATACGTTGTGCTAAACGTACCCATTCAAAGGTTGGGCTGACATTAGGCAATAAGTTATATCCCGTACTGCCATTGGATTGAGCAATCCCCCAGCCTAAACTATCAACAGTACCAGTAATCGGCTGGTCGGGATAGCTCATTAATGTGACCAATGCTGAATCCCCCGTGTGCATACCTCCAACTAAGGTTTCACGAAAGTAAGCATCAACCCAATAACTATTGATATCGACTAAGGCGAGTGCTGCCTTATTGGCAACGGCTTGACTGCCTAGCTGTAAGCTTAAATTAGTCACATATCCATCAACCGCGGCTCTCACTTGCGTAAATTCAAGGTTTAAGGCAGATTGATCTATGGCGGCTTTTGCAGCGCGTAAACGTGCATTTTCATCACCTGGCGCACCCAAATTAGCCTGTGCTTGGGCAAGATTGGCAATGCTTTGTAATAATGCGCTTTTCGCGGATATAAGTGCAGCGAGTGACTGCGTTTTATTGGCAGTCGCCACTTCATATTGCATTTTTAGATCGTCAAAGCGTTGTTTAGAAACAGTTCCCTTTGCAACCAGTATTTGATTGCGCAAGTATTTAGTCTTGGCTTCTGTAAGCTGAGATGTGGCGGCATCAACCAATGATTCTGCCTCTGAAATTGAGGCTTTAAATTGCGCCACACTCGCCGTCGCGGCATCTACTTGTTTTTCTAGCGCGGCAAGATTATCCAGTGTTTGGTCATAATTAGCATGCGCTTGATCCAAGCTTGCCTTAAAAGTACGTGGATCAATGACAAATAATAAATCGCCTTGTTTAACCGCTTGATTATCTTTAATCGGTAATTTAATAATTGGTCCTGTGACCCGTGGTGTTACCTGAATAACATAAGCCATCACCTGACCATTGCGTGTCCACGGATTGCTTAGGTAATCTTGGTATTTCAAAAATACGACCACTACCGCGATTAAAACAATGATAAAAGTGCTTAGGTATTTTAAATAGCGCGTCACAAATTAACCCTTAATAACAAACGTTGCATAAAAAACGGTATAAATAACAATCAATGCTATTAATACCATTGGAGGATAAGCAAAATACTTAGATAAGCGATAGCGATTGAGTAAGTGCGTGGTGAGCAAGGCAGATGCAAAACCCAAAATACCCGCAATTAATAGAGGTGGCATATAAGCCCCTCCAATGACAAATTCATAAGGCATAGTCTTCATCATTTCTTAAAATCTATCCTCATGCCACTGCTCCCAGTTAATTAGTTGTGCATAAGAGGAATACTCCAATATCGCATCAGAAACCCCTTGATAAGCTCCCAGTAAATAGTAAAAATTTTCTTTCTCCACACGGCTTAAGGCTACATCATTGCTTTGATTCAAAAGTGTTGCAATACGCAGTTCAAATAATGCCATCGTTTCTGCCATTTGCTGCTGCCACCTCGCGTGATGATTTAATGCAGGGTAATCAGTAAGGCTTTGAAAGGTCTCTTGTAAGCGGGTACGCCAGATATGACCATCAGCAAGTAACTCATCAAGTAAGAGCTGTGATTGTGGATTTGCACGTGCCTCCATTAAAAACTGTAAACGTAAACTTAGCATCTGAATAGCGGTGTTCATACTGTGTAACTGCTCGCTAGAGGCTCCCACTTGCTCAGTGTTAATGAAGCGACTACGTTGTTCAATTTTTTTGGGTAACGTTTTTAAGTCTTGTAAATAAAAATCTTTTCTTTTACGCAGCCAAAAAGAGCGCGTTGGCTGTTGCCCACTGAATTGACTATTCATTAAAAACTCACTGCGCTGGAAAAAACGTTTGAGTAAGCGCGAAAAAGCACGTTCAGGGCGGGGTGAAAAAGGGACATGTGCCACTATAAATAAAATCACAAAGATAATCGAAAAGGCAAGAATCCAATTATAAACAGCTAAAATATTATAAGTTTGTTGGTTATCAATCCCTAATATAGTGACAATCATAGATAAACCAGCGGCTCGTCCTAAGCCTTGTTGCGGTGTCGAATATAAATAACAGATGATAAAAGTGGTGATAAATAGCAAACTGCCTAAGCCGATAAAACTAGTGAGATAAGGCATCCAAAAAGTATATACCAGACTCGCCATGACTAAGCTCAACATAAAAGGAGCAACAATAGAGGAGACTAACATGACTGGGTTTGCTGATAAGACCATGCCCAGAACACCTGAAAAAATGACCAAGACAATACCACCAGGAACAGCATCCACATAAATAAAAATAAGATAGGCAAGCCACAAACTCGCCATCACTTGTAAAACACCTGCGCAACGTTCTATATCAAGAGTTGGCAAGGAGCTCGGTGTATGCGGGTATCTAATGGCATTAGGTTGCTCCGCAAAGCCTTTAATATCGACAAGGTTTTGATATAAAGCTCTTGATAATTGCTCTAATTCACCTAACTGAGTTTGCGTAACTAAGACTGCCGCTTGCTGAAAAGCAGATAATTGATTAGTTTTCTGTTCATCAATAGCTAATACAATAGTTTGCAAAGCATGTGTTGGTGGCTGACCGTTTAATAAGGATTCAAGCTGCATAAATCGTTGTTCAATCTCTTGATTGAATTCAGCTAGATCAGGCATAATTTGATTGATATCCAGTGCTTGTATAATATATAAATTATCATGCCAGCGTTCCAACAAAATAGCTAAATCACTTAATTGGCTTTGATAAAGTCGCCATAAATGTTTAATTTCAGCAATTTCATAGCTATCCGTTTCAGCAGCAGCGCGTAATACTTCAAATTGAGCCTGTTGTTGCATCACTAGAGAGAATAGTTTCTTTGATTCCAGTGTATTCCCACGCCCCTGCATTAAAGCAAAATAAGCCTGATAAAGCGCGCGCTGACTCTGCTGTAATTGCTGTGTCAAAGTATGAAATTTGTCCACACTATTACTACGCCATAGCAATGCGGTAATCACAGAATAGACCAATATACCCAGTGTTGTTTCCTGAATGCGTAAAATGGCAAGGTCAAAGGCATGTACAGGGTTAGGTCCTGACTCTAATACAACAATAATGCACACATAACCTGCGGAAAACCAAAAATATTGATATTTATCGGTATTCATCATATAAGTACAAAAACCAATATACACGGACAAGCCCAGCATAAATCCCCAGCGGTCTTGTGGAAATAGTGCAATCAATGTCAGTGAAGCCGCCCCCGCAGCAAACGCACCTAACATTCGTAGTGCAGATTTATTAAATGATTGCCCACTGGTTGATAAGCTCACAAAAATAACAGCAAAGCCTGCCCACAGTGGACTATTCCAATCTTGAGATAAAGCAATACCATAAGCAATAGTCATTGCCAAGGCTGTTTTTATTGACTCTTTAGTGCGAAAAGAGAGCATTATTAAGAGAGAGTTAAATTTTAGTTTCGCTGTTTATATCCAGCGCCGAACTTGGCGGCAGTACTGAGTAAACTTTTCAGGGAATCGTTTTTCTAAAGCCTTTTCCTCAGGAATAATTTGGAAGCGCGTTATATATTGTTGAAAAAATACAATGATCAGTAGGCTAAAAAAACTGCCCAGCCATATAGCCCAGGTAAGTAATAAAAATATTAAGCCTATATACATAGGGTTGCGGGTGAACTGGTAAACCCCTGAGGTAACTAATTTTGATGCCATGTGTGGCTTATTGGGATTGCCCGTGGTTTTGGCAGTACGAAAGGAGCCACCTCCTGCAATATTGAAAAATAAGCCTAGTACAAGGAATAAGCCGCTAAGTTGCCACTTATAAACTAATAATGTTGTCGATACAGGTAATAATTGGGCAGTGATATAAATTAACAGCACACTGATCAACATTTGTAATGGCGGGTTTATTTTTAAATCAAGTGAATGTTTCATGGTATTTTTTTAGTCTAAAAATAATTAGGCTGTTTTAGTTTTATTGCCAATACGTTTTGCCAAGGGAAATAAAATGGATAAGCCGACTACAATGACCAATAAAGGCACAATCGCTGCCATGGGCTCATTGGCAAAGTTACTGCTGGCAACCAACATAGCAATCGGGGGGTTACGTAGGCCTGTACCAACGGACAAAATAATACGGGCATCCCGGTTTTTTCCTCCCGCTAAGTAACCAACTCCCATAGACCCTAAAAAGAATAAAAAGATGATGGGAAGAACCATGATATTACTAATAATTATTTCGCTATAAAGTACTAGCATAGCAACCACAAGTGTTAACACTAAGAGATTGGTTAAGAGAGCAGTCAACTTTTGTAGGTTTGCTGCAAACGTAACAAAATAACCCTTAATCAACAAGCCAATTAGCAATGGTATGAGCACTGTAAAAATTAGAGATTGTGCAATGCTCCATGGACTGACTGAGGCACCTGTAAAGAGGATAGGGATCGCTAATGGCATCAGAAAGATAGTTGCAATGACCAGTAGCAGCATTAATCCGACCCCACTACCCACCTGGCTTTTTGCCATGCTGACAATCATTGGAATAAATGGTGCTCCACCGCACAGGGCTAATAATATCAAGCCGATACGCACACCTTCGGTAACAGGTATTAGGGTAATAATGGCAAAGACAAATAAAGGCACCACTACAAAATTGGCAATGAGGGAAAGAATTACCATATTTACATTTTTAAACGGCTCAATAATTTGTGTAACAGTCAAGCCTAAGCCCATTGTTATCATGCTAAAGATGACAAAAGCAGGCATGGAAAAGCTAAACACTAATGCAAAAGTTTCATTCATTATTGGGGCTTAAGTGTGATGAAAAAGGCTTACAAGAAAATGACTCAGTAGAGGTAAAGCGTTACTGAGTCATTTGTTTAATAACTATTTAAGGTCGTAATCTGTCACAATTGGTTCTCTACCTTGGGTCTTGTCATTAAAATATTCATAAGCACAAACACCTAAAAAACCGCCAGAAATATTAAAGACTTGCCGGTAACCTTTAGCTTGTAATGCTAATACCGCATTGTAGGAGCGCTGACCCGAACGGCAATGCACATAAATAGGCTCATCTTTAGGAATTTCTGCGTCACGATCTCGCAATTCTGACAACGGAATAATATGAGCATTTTTAATATGTCCTTTATCATATTCATACATCTCGCGTACATCCAGAATATAAGCACCTTGCTTAACTAAATCGCGCACTTGACTCATGGCTACCTGCTTAAAAGAGCCATGTAAAATATTAGATGCCACATAACCTGCAAAATTCACAGCATCTTTTCCGGTGCCGAAAGGAGGGGCATAACATAGCTCAAGGTCACGTAAGTGCTCAACGGTTGCTCCAAACTTAATGGCAGTGGCGATCACATCAACACGCTTATCGACATTACCGTGGCCAATAGCTTGTGCACCTAATACGCGACCGGTAGGTTTCTCAAAAATAACTTTAAAACCTAAAGCTTCTGAGTGCGGCATAATTCCTACCTTGTCATAAGGAATGATTTCTACCCAATCATAGTCAATATTAAGTGTTTCTAAGGCTTTTTCATTGAGGCCAGTTGCAGCGGCATTATAATTAAACACTTTCACGACAGATGACCCAATATAGCCAGTATTGTTCACTACTTTGCCGTGAATATGATCTGCGACTGAGCGAGCTTGTTTTAAAGCTGGGCCTGCTAATGACAGTTTGAAATTATCTTGCGTTAAGATGTTATATACCTCAATCGCATCACCAACGGCATAAATATCAGGGTCATTAGTGAGGAAATTAGGATCAACTTTTATGGCGCCTGTTTTACCTAGCTCTAAGCCGGCTTGCTCGGCTAAAGCTGTTTCAGGTCGAATGCCGATAGACATAACGATGACTTCAGAAATAATTTCTTTGCCAGATTCTAAAATTACTTTATTGGTATCAAAAGAGGTGACTTTATCGCCAACGACTAGATCTACACCATTATCCATAATTTCTTTATGTAGAATTTGTACCATGTCATAGTCAAACTGACTGAGTACTTGTGGAAGTGCCTCAACCAAAGAGACTTGATGACCTGCTTCAATCAGGTTTTCCATGACTTCAATACCAATAAAACCACCGCCAATCACGGTAATTCTACTTGGGTTGACTTCGTGGATGAAGGTATTGAGTTTATCAATATCCACTACATTCTTAACCGTAAAAACATTAACTTTTTCAATGCCTGGGATAGGGGGAACAATAGCTCTAGCACCCGGCGAAAGAATTAATTTATCATACGATTCTTGGTAACTATCACCTGTTAGCAAATTTTTAGCGGTAATTTGCTTGTTGTCTCTATCAATAGATAGAACCTCAGTATTAGTGCGAGCATCAATATTATATTGACCTTTGAAAATGGTCGGATTCATTAAAATAAGGTCTTCTGCCTTTTTAATTTGACCGCTTAAATGATACGGTAAACAACAGTTTGAAAAAGACACGTCGCGGCCTTTTTCAAACATGATGATTTCATCTTCTTCGCCTAATCTTCTTAGTCTAGCTGCCGCCGATGCGCCACCTGCAACACCGCCTACTATTAAATATTTTTTGCTCATAATTTTATGTTTTTAACGTTGATTTGTGGGCTTTACCCTCATACCCCTTCAAGGGTATAAAAGACTTAATTGTTATTTCCCTATTTAGGGAAGTTAAATAGGGAAATACGTTTACTGTCTATTGATGTCGAAATAAAAAAATTATTTATCAGTTTCACCATTAAAAGCCTGTAAAGCATAAGCCTGCAACATACGTCCATGCCAGTAGGTTCCATTAACTCGCTTCTCTAATGCACTCGCTCCAGCACGGCCCGTATCCAAAGATATTATTGCGCTGACTTTATCGGGGTCTCCTGCTGTTTCAAGGTTTAAGTCAACAAATTGAATATTTCGATTCTGTAGCTCTTCCAATAGCATCTCTTTCGTTACCTCAGGAGGAAGATTGCTAATAATGACTTTCATAATGGGTTATTTTCCTTTTTTTATTTGAACTGACAAAATTCTTGTTTTCTAAACTTTTAAAAAAGCAGTTATTTTATTATTTACCCGAAAGGATTACTGGCACTGGAGCTACCTGCCAAATGTCTTGACAATATTCTTGAATAGCGCGATCGGAAGAAAACTTACCTATACGTGCAACATTGAGAATAGACATGCGAGTCCATAAATCCTGATCTTGCCAAGTTGCGCTGACTTGATCTTGGGCATCAATATAGGATTGATAATCCGCTAATAACAGATACTGATCCTGGTTTAAAAGTTCATTGACTAGCGGAAGAAATAGCGTGTTATCACCATTAGAAAAAACGCCTTCGCGAATTTGATCCAGTACCACTTTAAGCGTGGCATTATTTTCGTAAAATATATAAGGGTTATACCCTTGGGCTTTGTAATCACTTACTTCTGCTGCAGTTAGGCCAAATAAAAAGAAGTTCTCTGCGCCCACTTCTTCTCTAATCTCAATATTAGCACCATCCAGTGTCCCGATGGTTAGCGCGCCATTCATAGCAAACTTCATGTTTCCTGTCCCAGAAGCTTCCAGTCCAGCCGTAGAAATTTGTTCGGATAAATCGGCCATAGGGTAAACTCGATGCCCTAATTTAACATTGAAATTTGGAATAAATACGACCTTTAATCGCCCGTTAACATCCATATCATTGTTAACAACTTCTGCAACAGAATTAATCAATTTGATAATTAATTTGGCCATAAAATAGCCTGGCGCGGCTTTGCCACCAAAGACAAAGGTACGAGCGACAACATCGATTTTCGGATCTTGTTTAATGCGGTTATATAGAGTAATTATGTGTAAAACATTTAAAAGTTGACGCTTGTATTCGTGTAACCTTTTTACTTGTACATCGAAGAGTGATGTGGGGTCTAATTCCACACCTGTTTGTGCAAAGGCATAAGCGGTTTGTTCTTGTTTATTTTCCAGTTTTACTTGTCGCCACTGGGCAATAAAACTCGCATCATCAGCAAAAGCCTCCAGCTGTTTAAGTTGGCTCAAGTCGGTAATCCAACTCTCGCCAATTTTTTCAGTAATTAAAGCTGATAATCTTGGATTACTTAACACCATCCAACGGCGTGGGGTTACACCATTGGTTTTATTACTAAATTTTTCAGGAAAAAACTCATAGAAATCATGTAATACCGTCGCAGTTAACAATTTTGTATGTAATGCAGCTACACCATTAACAGCATGGCTACCCACGCAGGCTAAATTTGCCATCCGTACTGATTTTTCGCCCGACTCATCAATCAAAGACATTCTAGCTAAGCGCGCATTGTCATCAGGGTATTGACTACGAACTTTATCAAGAAAATGGCGGTTAATTTCATAAATGATTTCCAAGTGCCTTGGTAGTACACTTTGAAATAAAGGTAAAGACCATGTTTCCAATGCTTCAGGTAACAAAGTATGGTTGGTATAGGCAAATGTATGGCGAGTAATATTCCAAGCTTTATCCCAGCCCATGTCATGCTCATCCACTAGCAAGCGCATTAATTCAGCGACGGCAATGGAAGGATGGGTATCATTCAATTGGCCTGCAAATCGCTTATGAAAATTATCTAAAGAACCACCGGCTATTCCCAGTTGAATAAAAATCATGTCCTGTAAAGAACAGGAAACAAAGAAATATTGCTGCTGTAAGCGTAGGCGCTTACCTTGTTCGTGCTCATCATTTGGGTAGAGAACTTTGGTAATGTTCTCAGAGTCCATTTTTTCTTGCACAGCGCCCATGTAGTTGCCAGCATTGAAATCATGGAAGTCAAAGGATTCTGTTGCCTGTGCAGACCAGAGACGTAATAAATTAGCGGTATTGACTTTATAGCCTAAAATTGGCGTATCGTATGCAACACCTAACACGATATGGTTTGGTTGCCAGCGCACATGGAATCCACCCTGCTCATTCTCTATGCTCTCAGTATGGCCACCATACTTGACCTCATAAGTACGCTCAGGACGGTGTAACTCCCAAGGGTTCCCTAAGCGTAGCCATTTGTCTGTCGTTTCGACTTGCCAGCCATCGCTTATTTCTTGGCCAAAGATGCCGTATTCATAGCGAACACCGTAACCTATCGCAGGTATTTGCAAGCTCGCAAGTGAGTCGATATAACAGGCAGCAAGACGACCTAAACCTCCATTGCCTAAACCAGGCTCACCTTCTTGTTCAAGTAATTCTTCCAGAATTATGTCATTAGCAGCCAAAGCTTTTCGCATCGGCTCCACTAAATCAAGATTAATCAGATTATTATGTAAATGTGGCCCCAACAAAAATTCGGCAGAAAGGTAACAGACTATGCGGACATCATTTTTTATATAAGTTTCAATGGAATCAACCCAGCGTCGTAGTAATTGGTCCCGAACGGTATAAGCAACCGCTAGATAGTCATCATTCTTAGTATTGGTACCTGGGAATTTACCCTGTACATAGAGCATATTATCTGCGATGGTGCGAACTAAGGCAGGTACACTTTCGCTGGTGCGATCATTTTTAATGTGGGGTGTGTTTTTACTATGCTGCATATTAACTTCCTGTGTTATGACATAAAAATTACTGACTATATTGTAATCTTGGGTTAAACAGTTTTAAGGTGATTACAACTATTTCTGATACAGAATTAAGTTGTTATTTCACTCAGTTGGGGTGCTTTATTGTCAAAATAATAATGATTGTTATCATAAAACATACCCATATACTCTCTCCCAGATCTACAAGTTTTTTTTTAATATCAGCGTTATTCATATGATTTTCCTTTTAGGCCTGAGTAGTGACGTATAATTAGTCTAATGTTTTCGTATGGTGCTTTAGCCACATGCAATAAATTGTCTCTCTATTTTGTTAAATGATGAAAGTATTCACATTAAGCCTTTTTCCAGCTAAAGCCATCACGTGCTAGCAGTTCATCGGCTTCTTTTGGCCCCCAGCTACAGGCTGGGTAATGGGCGATGTCATTAGATGGTTGGGCTTGCCAAGCATCAAGAATGGGTTGTAACAACTGCCAACATACCTCAATATTATTCGCGTGTTTGAACAGAGTTACATCACCGCATAGACAGTCATAAATCAGTGTTTCATAGCCACTTGAAGAGGTTGACCTTGCAAAGTAATCGTTATAATCAAAGCCCATGCTTACTTGAGATATATTGAGTCCAATACCTGGTACTTTTGCGTTAAAGTCCATGCTAATGCCTTCATTTGGTTGGATGCGTATTACCAAATGGTTGGGAATCATATTTTTACGTCGTTCCTGATCACCACTGAACATTAGGTTGGGGCCCGGTTTATATTGGATAACGACTTCAGAGTAGCGTTCAGACATACGCTTACCAGTGCGTAGGTAAAAAGGTACACCAGCCCAGCGCCAAGAATCAATCATAAGCTTCATTGCGACAAACGTTTCGGTGTTTGAGTCTGCTGCTATGCCGAGTTCATTACGGTACGCAGAGAGCATTTCACCATTTTCTTTGCTGCCTTCTGCATATTGGCCACGAATGGTGTCTGTCGATACATTCTCTGCACTAAGAGCAGGAATGGCTTTCAGTACTTTGATTTGCTCATCACGAATAGCATCGGCCTCAAAAGAATTGGGTGGTTCCATAGCAACTACAGACATAACGGCTAACAGATGATTAGCAACCATATCACGCAACGCACCTGCCTCTTCGTAATAACTAGCGCGGTCTTCAACACCCAGTGATTCAGCCACAGTGATTTGTACATGATCAATATAACGATGATTCCACGTTGCCTCGACTGTGCCATTGCCGAATCGGTAAGCCATAATATTCTGTACGGTTTCTTTACCTAAATAATGGTCAATTCGATAGATCTGATGCTCGGCAAAGCTTTGGTGTAAGCTTGAGTTTAATTCTTTCGCTGATTGCAAATCTCGGCCAAAAGGTTTTTCAATAATAATGCGCCGCCATTGATCGGCTATTTCATTCGTCAGCCCTGCTTTACTCAGTTCTGTTGCAATCACGCCAAAGAAACTAGGCGGTGTGGCTAGATAAAATAAATAATTTCCTGGTGTTCCTTGCTCTTGGTCAACCTGCAGCAGAAAAGATTTTAGCTGCTGATAACTTTCAGCATCACGAAAATCCCCCGACATGTAATAAGCTTTGCCAATATTAGCATCCCAAGCTTCTTGCTTGAATCCATCACCGACATAAGACTCGATGTCTTGGCTTAGCGATTGCCGATAAGTCTCACTATCCATTTCTACACGGTCAAAACCAACCATAGCAACTTTTGAAGAGAGTAAACCTTGTGATGCTAAGTTAAAAAGAGCGGGAATAAGTTTACGCTTAGTCAGGTCGCCAGCAGCACCGAAGATAACAATAGTTGAAGCTGGTGCGGCTAACGGTGGGATTGATTTACTCATAATATTTTACTCATACATTCTTGCTGTCTTTTCCTATGAATGTTACCCAATGATAGATGGCCAGACCTTCTCATGTTTTGTTGCACCATCTATCCAATTTAGTCTTGTAGGTATTTTGGTAACGATTTTTCCATTGGACTATGCGGCCCTATATTTTGCATAGTAGTGAGATTAGCACCGCCTCTCATTACCTGGATATACTAAGTAGTTGTTTTTTTTAAATTTAAGTACATTAGAATATTCTTTGGCGAACAATATATAGGGGAATATGAAGAAGCACAATCAGCCATTAGTTGCCATATGTAAACTATAGTTTACTCTCGGTTGACTTTGGTTTTCTAATGACTGTTTATAATGTCTTTTAAATAGAGTAATTGAGTAACTTCTCATTAGTCACAGGTAGGCGCCACTAAAATCAAATCGGATAATGGCGGGATATTGCCTTCCCCCAGCAATCGATCTTTAAGGTAATGTCAAAATGGAACGTCGTGCTTTAAACAAGTTTTCTTTAAACTTGCGAACGTATCTCTGCACCTCTGTCCCGCATCACTACGGGTACTACCACTTATTTTTCGTTTTTTGACATAATCCCGAATATCTCTTTCACTCAAATTATTGTGGAGTGGTAAATAAGGTTTATCGAGCACACGTAGCAATTCGTGCTGGTTGTTGCCCATCCGTTTTAACGCCTGATTGAGTGTGGCGTATTCGGTTTTAGTGCCACACATCGTTTGAAATCGCAGCTTAATGTCTTCAGCTTGTATCGGCGTGGGGTTAAGCTTATAAGCTTTAAGGTCGCGGTAAAGCGACCAGAGTTGTTCACGACTTTCGTCAACCGCTTTAATGTGTTCGTCATTCAACGGGATGAGGCGATTGACAATGCGCTCGGCATGAATCCAGCATAGTGCATGGTCAAAGACATTAAATTGTCCGGCATCATCACTGATAATGCTCAGCGTAGAAGGGATACCTTGAGCTAATAGCCCACCCATTAATGCCGCTTCGGTCGTAATTCTACGGTGCCGTTTGGCTTTGATCCCGCATTGGTCCAACCATTTTTCAAAAGCATCTGTCGTGCCGATACTCAGTGCTTGTTTTTCAAGATGAGCGATTAGCATGAGCGGTAGTTTTTGCTCTTCCATGTAGGCGAAGGCACCTGAATTTAGCACATAAAGTGGCTGACTTTGACTTAAGCAACTCAGAAAGTTAACGCGACTTTTGCTTTCTGTACTACTGAACCAAGCAAAGAGCTCATTGCCGGTGTGCGTGCAATAGCCATTTTTACCATTATGTCGTGCTCCGGTGTCATCGGTATGTATATAGCGAGAGACCGACAGCCCAGCTTGCAACAACTGATCTTTTTCATCATGAAATACATCCAAACCCTCGGTAATGAATTGGCTTAAACGACCACTGGAGATATCAACCCCTAGGTCCTTCAGTTGTTTTAATAACAACGGTTGGGTAACATGTTGGTGATGGTATTGATACAGGATAAAACTGATCAGGTTGTTACCAAAATGGCAGCCATTAAGTCCGTCGGGGAGCTGCCCTGAAACGTAACGGCCTTCTAATGTTTTATACTGAGCTAGACGGTAACAGGTATTGAAAGCTTTAAATACGATATCCTGAATCACAACCTCTCGATGCCCCTTAAATATCGAGCCTTGCGGGATTTTATCAGGCTGAATGTCAAGAGTGGCATCAATCTTAAGATGCTCGGTTTTACTACGTTTAGGGCCTTTTTTCTTTTTTGATGTGTCGCTATTATCCTCATCGCTAGGAGAATCCTTATCCATCTTGCTGGGCTTTATTGTCGGCTTAGTGGTTTCACCCTTGAGCTTGAGTATTTCCTGCTCCAGTTTATCGATTTGATTCTGCTGCCACGCAAGCAGCTCAAGCAACACATCAACGAGTGGAGTGCGGTCTTCGTTGCTAATTGTAGGGAGCTGAGGTTTGAGAGAATCCATGTGACTATTTTAACTTAATTATTTTGGTGTTACCTGTGACTAATGAGAAGTTACCTTACCTTCTCTATCGCTAGTAGTTTATTTTGCAAAATACGAAGAAAAGCTTCTTGGTGAGCTTTAGAGTGCTGATTTTCGGGATAATTCCTTGTTACCTTATGCTCTAAAGGGAACGCTCATCATAAAATCGCATTATTAGCAGTTCGGTAGGCATATTCCCAGCCATAACCACTGAGGGTTTCTAGCCAGTCTGCTCCATCAAATTCTCCGTCACCTAAACAAATGACCGTCGTCCCTTCTGGAATAATCGCCTAAACTGATTTAACCAGTTCAATAGGCACCTCTTGAGGGAAATGCCCTTTTTCCCTTTACGGGTTACCCACAGTAATGGCAGATATCTACCTTTATAAATTATACTGACCATCAACGAAATACAGCCTTGCGCTGTTGTGCTACCATCAATAACAAGCACCAGCGTTTGCTTCGCTAAACACTGAATAAGCACCTCTATAAAAGGTAAATAAAATAAATTGACGCCCACCTTTTCATTGCTCAGCCAACGACGCAGCGGCATGATTTGGCTTCCTTCTTTGCCTGAGCCTAGAATATCATCTGCCACATTGGCTAACTTAACAGGTTTACTTTGTATAATGCCGCAGATAAACCCAGTCAAAATATTTAAGCTGTTATTTTGACGTTTGCTAGAATTAAAATCCCAGGATTTCTGAAGACTGCTATGGATAGTACGGTAAATCTTGTAAGAATCTGACAATGTAGGATATTTTTAATGCAAACCCTTTACGTTATCACTGGCTAGGCCTGATTTTAAAAGTGTACGGCAGTGAATAGTTGATAAAGTGACCGGTGGTATTTAGGTCGTCCGCTCGGATTTGAGGTAGGTAGGAAAAATGCATAAATTAAAAAAGTTGATTGATTCGATTGCTAATGAGCCTTACCCCCAAATACAGCAATTAACCGGTGACTTTCAGTTCCCACGGTATCAGTTTCGATTCCTTAAAATACAAGGAAGTCCAGGAGCTAATCCAGCCTCAATTGCGAGTCTTACAGTTGCTATTGAAGCAAGTGAGTTACCCCAGCAGTTTTTAAGCTCAGCGCACTGTCGTTTAGCCGTTGCCGATTTTTTGATCCGCAGATTTAAACGAGGCATTGAAAAATTTGCCCAACAAAACAGAGGTAAAGAGGGTAGTGGTTCCTTTTATACGATTGAACTAAGTCAGAAAATGTTGGAACGCGATAGCGTATTATTTTCTGAACAGAGTATCGAGCTGCGTTTTACCTTGAGTTTGCCCGGAAAAGGGTCTGGCGGCGGTCTATTTGACGGACAACAAGCTTGGTTAATGTTTACTCAGGAATTAGTGCTAATCGTTGATTATGCTTTGTATTATAAAGATTATAGTCCAGCAACAAAAAAGCAATTAGCTCAATACCTAGACGTACAAATTAAGCGTCAATCCATAAAAGACTATATGCAGCACAAAGGCTATATTGTTTTTATTGCTAATGACGCCCACTTACCCAGGCGCAGTGGCATTGATGATAGGCCTGCAGAGGGAGATGCAATAACAGCCTTTCAAACACCGGAAACGCTCCAGGTTGATATTCCTTTGGCGGATAATTGCAGTATTCGGGGAATGGCGCTTAAAGCGGGAATAACGTGCATTACCGGAGGTGGCTATCATGGTAAATCGACACTGTTGCAGGCGATATTGGCGGGCGTTTATGCTCATATCCCCGGTGATGGCAGAGAATATATAGTGACCCGCGACGATGCGGTTTTCATTCGTGCTGAAGAAGGGCGAAGTATTCAGAATGTTGATATTAGTCCTTTTATAGGCTTATTGCCCAATGGCGTAAATACCCAGCAGTTTTCTTCCGAAAATGCCAGTGGCAGCACGTCACAAGCGGCCAGCATAGTCGAATCACTAGAGTTTGGTTCACGTTTACTGTTATTTGATGAAGATACCTGCGCCAGCAATTTTCTATTTAGAGATGCTCTAATAGAGAAGGTACTAGATTCAGCTAATGAACCGATTAAGCCGCTTTATTCTGTAGTCCGGTCGATTTGGCAACAACAGGGTGTTTCTATGATATTTGTTGTCGGCGGCTTAGGTAGTTTTTTACAAAAAGCAGATACTTGTTTGCTAATGGATAATTATCAGT
>Ga0209707_1000600_pt1 | contig 21228 bp, 22 predicted proteins | sample EN4Hudsemesocosm_FD_184630 | JGI IMG/M metagenome (GOLD analysis project Ga0209707, IMG submission 184630) | Methane-oxidizing microbial communities from mesocosms in the Hudson Canyon - EN4B Hudson Canyon (SPAdes) (version 2) | ecosystem: Environmental > Aquatic > Marine > Cold seeps | place... | reverse complement strand
CTGAAACACCTCCCAATTAAAACAAATCAAAGCGTCTTAGCACGCAGACAAATTATTTCTATTTTAAAAAATCCCACTCTAGGTAATACATGAATCTAACTGAACTTAAGAAGCAGTCAGCTGCTGAGCTTATGGAGCTCGCTCTTTCAATGAAACTGGAAGGCTTAGCTCGAAACCGTAAACAAGATTTAATTTTTGCAATCGTCAAAGAGCATGCCAAACAAGGCGACGAAGTTATTACTACGGGTGTTCTTGAGTTATTACAAGATGGTTTCGGTTTTCTGCGTTCACCTGAAGCTTCTTATATTTCTGGTCCTGATGATATTTATGTTTCTCCTAGTCAGATTCGTCGTTTTCATCTTCGAACAGGTGATACGATTACCGGTAAAATTCGTGGACCAAAAGATAGTGAACGTTACTTTGCCTTAGTTAAAGTTGATGAAATTAATTATGAGAAGCCTGAGAAGTCTAAACATAAAGTTCCTTTTGAAAACTTAACGCCATTATTTCCAAACGAGCGTTTTACTCTTGAGCGCGGTAATGGTAGTACAGAAGATATTACTCCACGATTAATTGACCTTGCAGCACCGATTGGTAAAGGCCAACGTGGATTGATTGTTGCGCCACCAAAATCAGGTAAAACAATGATTTTGCAAATGGTTGCTCAGTCTATTACAGCTAATTACCCTGAGAGTGACTTAATTGTTTTACTTATTGATGAACGTCCAGAAGAAGTAACTGAAATGCAACGTTCAGTTAATGGTGAGGTTGTTTCTAGTACATTTGATGAACCAGCAACACGCCATGTACAAGTTGCTGAAATGGTTATTGAAAAAGCAAAACGTTTAGTTGAACATAAACGTGATGTTGTTATTTTACTTGATTCTATTACGCGTTTAGCGCGAGCTTATAATACAGTTGCACCATCATCTGGTAAGGTTCTAACTGGTGGTGTTGATGCTAACGCCTTACAAAGACCTAAGCGTTTCTTTGGTGCTGCACGTAATATTGAAGAGGGTGGTAGTTTAACGATTATTGCTACAGCATTGGTAGAAACAGGTTCTCGTATGGATGAGGTTATCTTTGAAGAGTTCAAAGGTACGGGTAACATGGAATTACAACTTGAACGTAAATTAGCTGATCGTCGAATTTATCCTGCTATTAACGTTACACGTTCGGGTACTCGTAAAGAAGATCTTCTCACACCAGCTGATGATCTTCATAAACTTTGGGTTTTACGTAAACTTCTTGCACCAATGGATCCTATCGAAGCGATGGAATTCTTGATGGACCGTATTAAGTCTACAAAAACAAATGCAGAGTTTTATGACATGATGAAGCAAGGTTGATAGAGGAGTCCTCAAAATCAATCCTTCCGCCGGCCCTGTTTATTATGGGGCCGACGGCAGCTGGAAAAACAGACTTAGCGATTGAGATTGCTAAGCACTATCCAGTTGAAATTATCAGTGTCGATTCTGCACTTGTTTATCGTGGAATGGATATTGGTACAGCTAAACCGGAAGTGGATGTTTTACAAAAATATCCACATCATTTAGTTGATATTATTGAGCCAACTGAACGCTATTCAGTCGGTGCGTTTCGACATGATGCGCTAGCTTTAATGAAGGATATTACAGCAAGAGGAAAGGTACCTTTATTAGTCGGTGGTACGATGCTTTATTTTAAGGCTTTGCAACAAGGTCTTTCTGATTTACCTTCAGCTGATAGTACTATTCGAGCAACGTTAGAAGCGGAGGCCGAACAATATGGTTTGGCCCACTTGCATGCTCGGCTTGCTGATGTTGACCCTGTATCTGCAAAACGAATTCATGTTAATGACCCACAGCGTCTACAACGTGCATTAGAGATCTATGAGATCACGGGTAAATCATTGACTGAACTTACGGTTAAAGAAGAAGAGTCTATTCCATATAGAGTCATTAAAATTATATTAAGCCCATTTGAACGCAGCATTTTACACAAACGCATTGAAAGTCGTTATAAGGTTATGATGGAAAATGGTTTTATTGATGAAGTGAAAAACCTGTTTGCCAATAAAGACTGCCACCCAGATCTACCCGCTATTCGTGCCGTAGGATATCGACAAGCTTGGGCACATTTGTCTGGTGAATATGATCAAGAAACACTCGTTGAAAAAGCAGTGATTGCAACACGACAAATGGCAAAAAGACAATTAACATGGTTACGAGCCCAACATGATGGCGTGTGGTTTGATAGTGGCGCTGGTTTACCGACAGATGATGTGCTTCGATTTATAGCTGATCAATGTCCAGAATTAGTGATAAAGTAGTCATACTTTGTAAAAAGTGATCCTTAAATAATAACAACAATAATTTAGGAACAACACATGGCCAAAGCACAATCATTACAAGACCCATTTTTAAATGCACTTCGTCGTGAAAATGTCGAAGTATCAATTTACCTAATGAATGGTATTAAACTTCAAGGACAAATTGATTCATTTGACCAGTTTGTTATTTTATTAAAAAACTCCGTTAATCAAATGGTCTATAAGCATGCGATCTCGACAATAGTTCCTGTTCGCAATGTAACCTTTAACGAAGATTAGAGATTTCTATGGAATTGTTTGATCGCCCCACCACTCATGCCGCTTTTGATGACTCTTCAGAAAAAGAAGCGGTAGTACTTGTACATCTTAATTTTCACGACCCTGATTTTGCTGAGGTGGAACAAGAGTTTATCGAATTAGTAAAATCAACCAATGCAAAAATTGCTTCTATGGTTCATGGTAATCGTAAACGCCCTGATCCTAAATTTTTCGCAGGTTCAGGTAAGATAGAAGAAATTCGTCAAGAAGTGCTTGCTCATAATGCTGCGCTTGTAATGTTTAACCATGACTTATCTCCTAGCCAAGAACGTAATATAGAAGCTAAATTAGAATGTCGTGTTATTGGCCGTACAGGTTTAATTTTAGATATCTTCGCTCGTCGCGCCCGTTCGCATGAAGGTAAACTTCAAGTTGAACTTGCACAGCTCAAACATCTATCAACTCGGCTTGTACGAGGCTGGACTCATCTTGAACGACAAAAGGGTGGGATCGGGATGCGTGGACCTGGTGAAACACAATTAGAAACTGATCGTCGTTTATTAAGTAAACGTATTAAATCTCTCAAGAAACGTCTAGAAAAAGTCCAATCTCAACGTGGACAAGGTCGTCGTTCTCGCCAACGTAGTGATGTAGCGGTTGTTTCATTGGTTGGTTATACCAATATGGGTAAATCAACATTATTTAATAACCTCACTTCAGCCGATGTGTATGCAGACAATCGCTTATTTGCCACATTAGATCCAACCCTAAGACGAATGAAACTTCAAGGTACTCAGCCATTAGTGATGGCTGACACTGTGGGATTTATTAGAAATCTACCTCATGATTTAGTTGAATCATTTAGCTCTACATTAGAAGAAACACGCGATGCAGAATTATTACTTCACGTTGTTGAAGCGGGGGCAGTGAACCGAGATGACTTAATGCATCATGTCAACACGGTACTTGAACAAATAGGTGCTGATGAAGTACCTCAATTAATTGTCTGTAATAAAATTGACCAGCTTGAAGATCACCAGGCACGTTTAGATCGTGATGAAAATGGAAAAATAGTTAGGGTATGGTTATCAGCGCAAACAGGTGAAGGTTTAGACTTGTTGCGGGTAGCCTTAAAAGAGTACTTCCCTGAGCAGGAAGTAGCATTTGAAGAACCTACGAACTTAGAGAGTTTCTAAACTGAACTGATAAACGACTAAGTTAATGTTAATCAAGTTACACATGTTATTTCTTAAAAATTCGAATGGTTTAGCACTATTTTCGAATGATTTACTCATATTAACTGTTCCCTAATGACTTCGATGTCCGTAAAATAGGCATGTTTGAATTTATATATAAATCTCACTTTTGGAGAGCTAAATGGCTTGGAATGAACCTGGTAATGGCGATAAAGACCCATGGGGTAAGCGTGGTAATGATGGTCCACCTGATCTTGATGATGTTGTTCGTAATTTGCAAAATAAATTAGGCGGCATGTTTGGTGGCAAAAACTCAGATGATAAAAACTCATCAGATGAGGGAGGCTCGCTAGGCTTAGGGCTTATCGCTGCGGTTATTTTAGTTGTTTGGTTGTTTTCTGGTATTTACATTATCGAACCTGCTGAAGAAGGTGTTGTTCTTCAATTTGGTAAATATAGTGAAACGACAAAATCAGGACCACATTGGCATATACCTTTTCCAATTGAGAAAGTAGAAATTGTTGATGTTCAACAAATTCGTAATGCTGAGATTGGTTACCGCTCAACAGGTGGCCGAGCTGGAAGTAATATTCATTCTGAATCTTTAATGTTAACTAAAGATGAGAATATCGTTGATCTTAAGATTGCGGTGCAATATCGAATTAAAGATGCTTCCATGTACTTATTTAATGTTCGAAATGCAGACTTAACACTACGCCAGATGACGGAAAGTGCTATCCGTGAAACGGTGGGTAAATCTGATATGGACTTTGTATTAACAGAAGGTCGTAGTGCGATTGTGGCAGATACAAAGGCACTACTTCAGGGCATGTTAGATACACTTGAAACCGGTTTAGAAGTTACCAGCGTTAATATGCAAGATGTTCAGCCACCAGAGCAAGTTCAAGCAGCATTTGCTGATGCAGTAAAAGCACGTGAAGACGAAGTTCGTCAGAAGAATGAAGCAGAAGCCTACGCTAATGACATTGTGCCAAGAGCACGTGGTGGTGCTTTCCGTTTAGTTCAAGAAGCTGAAGCTTATAAGAGTCAAATTATGGCGAAAGCAGAAGGTGAAACAAGCCGGTTCTTACAAGTAATGGCTGAATATGAAAAAGCGCCTAAAATTACTAAAGAACGTTTGTATTTAGATACAATGGAATCAGTCTATAGCCAAAGCCAAAAAGTGTTGGTTGATGTATCTAAAGATAGTAATAATGTACTGTATTTACCTTTAGATAGAATGCGTGGTTCAGCATCTGTATCGCCAAGTCGAATTGATTTGAGCAATATGACTGCTTACCCTTCAACAGGTACAACATCGCAGAGTTCTAATTCATCAACGTTAGATGCTCGTAACAGAGGGGGCCGTTAAGATGTCTTCACGATTAAATAAAATAATCTTTCTCGGTTTTTTAGCCTTTATTCTAATCAGTTCATCAGTCTTTTTTGTTGATCAGCGCGAGAGTGTTCTATTACTTCGTTTAGGTCAAATTGAGCGCTCTGATTATCAACCTGGTATTCAGTTTAAACTTCCTTTTGTGAACGAAGTTCGTCGCTTTGATGGCCGTATCTTAACGCATGATGAAACGCCAGCTAGATATTTAACGGGTGAAAAGAAAAACGTACAAGTTGATGCCTTTATTTTGTGGCATATTACAGACCCATCAAAATATTTCACTTCAATGGCAGGTAATGAAGAACGTGCTAAAGCACGATTGTCTCAAAACGTTAAAGATGGCTTACGTGCTGAGTTTGGTAAGCGTACTATCCAAGAGTTAGTGTCGGGTGACCGAGTTGCGATGATTGACACTATTCTTGAAGATGCTAATAAAACTGCTGCTGAATTTGGTATTGAAATTGTTAACGTTCGTATTAAGCGTATTGATTTACCTTCTGATGTAAGTAGCTCTGTTTACTCTCGTATGGAAGCCGAACGTCAGCGTGTTGCCAAAGAACTTCGCTCTCAAGGTGCTGAAGAAGCAGAGAAAATTCGTTCAGATGCAGATCGACAACGTACTATTCTTTTAGCACAAGCTAAAAAGACAGCCGAAGAATTACGTGGTAATGGTGATGCTCTTGCAACTGATATTTATGCGAAAGCATACGGACAGAATAGTGAATTTTATTCTTTTTATCGTCGTTTAACTGCATATGAAAATGTGTTTAAAGGTGATGATATGTTGGTGATTGAACCTAAAGGTGAGTTCTTTAACCTTTTTAGCGCTTCTGAATAATTAGAAGTGAGTGAAGCGTTTTTACACAGTCTTTGGCTTGCCACAGCACTGATGTTAGTGATTGAAGGTATAATGCCTTTTTTGAATCCAACAACGTTTCGTCGAGCATTGTTACAAATGGCCGGCATGACAGATCAGCAATTGCGAACCATTGGTTTGCTATGCATGATCTCAGGTGTGGTTTTACTTTATTGGGTAAATTGATTAAATGAGTCTTAAACAACGTTGGTTGCTCCCTGAAGGCATTGATGAGTTAATGCCAGAACAAGCACGACAACTAGAAGAGTTACGTCGGCAATTGCTCGATATGATGCAAAGCTGGGGTTACCAATTGGTATTTCCACCTTTAGTTGAATATCTTGACTCTTTACTGACAGGTACTGCTAAAACACTCGACTTGCAGACCTTTAAACTGACTGACCAAGTATCAGGCCGTTTAATGGGCATTCGTGCCGATATGACACCACAAGTTGCACGTATTGCAGCACATAACTTGCGTGATCACACGGATGTATTAAGGCTGTGTTACATCGGTAATGTTTTACATACTTTACCGCAAGGCACGTCACGTAACCCTATTCAATTAGGTGCTGAAATATATGGTCATGCTGGTCCTGAAAGCGATATGGAAGTATTGCAACTGATGATCGAAGTATTGAATACAACCGGGGCTGTATCTGACTTATTATTAGATTTAGGTCATGTGGGTATTTATCGTGGTTTAGCTGAGCATGCAGGTTTAAGTGAAGAGCAAGAACATGAGCTGTTTACCGCCTTGCAGCGTAAAGCTTTACCAGAAATTGAAGACTTATTAACGAGCTATCAACTAGAAACTGACGCATATGCAATGTTATTAGCGTTAGCAGAGTTGAATGGTGGTATTGAAGTTTTGGCAACAGCTAAAGATGTACTTTCTAAAGCGCCAGAACAAGTTCAATCAGCATTAGCAACCTTACAAACAATTGCTGATATGGCTGCCAAAAGGTTACCTGAGTTAACACTAAATGTTGATTTATCAGAATTACGTGGTTATAACTACCATACTGGACTCGTCTTTGCTGCTTACCAGCGTGGTTCAGCTAATGCGGTTGCAACAGGTGGACGTTATGATGATATCGGTAAAGATTTTGGTAATGCACAACCTGCAACTGGTTTTAGTTTAGATTTAAAAGTACTGGTTAATCAATTAACCGCTACTGCTGCTGAAAAGACTGCTACTTATGTTCCTTGGTCTGATGATGAAGCTGAGCAGAAAAAAGTTGAACAATTACGTAAGCAGGGTGAAGTGGTAATTTACCAGTTCTAAAAAAGAAATAATTAAATTAATACAACTGCTTAAGCGTAGTTGAAACAGGAAACACAAAAACGTGGCTAAAAATATCGTTGTGATTGGCTCCCAGTGGGGCGACGAAGGTAAAGGTAAACTGGTCGATTTGTTGACAGATGATGTGTCAGCAGTTGTTCGCTTCCAAGGTGGCCATAATGCAGGTCATACATTGGTTATTGAGGGCAAGAAAACCGTTTTACACCTAATTCCATCAGGTATCTTACGTCAGCATGTGCAATGTTTAATTGGTAATGGTGTTGTGTTATCTCCTGAAGCCTTATTAAAAGAAATGACCGAGTTAGAAGCGACTGGCATTCCTGTGCGTGAACGTTTAAAAATAAGTGCTGCCTGCCCGTTAATCTTGCAATATCACATTGCTTTAGATCAGGCGCGTGAGCGTCGTCGTGGTAAAGCTGCAATTGGTACAACGGGTCGAGGTATCGGCCCAGCATATGAAGATAAAGTGGCTCGTCGCGGATTGCGATTAGGTGATTTGGTTGATGAGAAAAGCTTTGTGGCTAAGCTAGAGGAAGTCGTTAAATTCCATAATTTCTCTTTGATTAACTACTATCAAGCACAACCCGTTAGTTTTGAAAAAGTGCGTGATGATATTTTAGCGATGCGTGATGTTTTATTACCGCTTATTGCTGATATTCCACAAATGCTGAAAGAATATTCTGAAGCTGGCGATAACGTGATGTTTGAAGGTGCCCAAGGTGCTTTATTAGACATCGATCATGGTACATACCCTTATGTAACATCATCTAACACCACTGCAGGTGGTGCGGCAGCCGGCGCAGGTGTCGGCCCATGTCATATTGATTATGTATTAGGTATCACTAAAGCATACGCAACCCGTGTTGGTGCTGGTCCTTTCCCATCTGAATTACTTGATAGCGAAGGTGCTGCCAATGAAATCGGTCAATACTTAGCTGACAAAGGTCATGAAGTTGGCGCGACAACAGGCCGTGGACGTCGTTGTGGCTGGTTAGATATGGTTGCACTAAACCGTGCTTGTTGGGTTAATAGTGTTACTGGCCTATGTTTAACGAAGCTTGATGTATTGGATGGGTTAGAAACTATTCGCCTATGTGTGGCTTATGAACGTGATGGTAAGGCGGTTGATGTCTTACCATTGAGTGCCGATGAGTTTACAGGTTGTGAACCACAATACATTGATATGCCTGGCTGGAGTGAGTCTACTTTAGGTGTCACTGAGTTTGATAAATTGCCAGCTAATGCTCAAGCATATATTAATAAAGTTGAAAGCTTAGCAGGCGTGCCGATTGATCTTGTTTCTACAGGACCTGATCGAGTTGAGACTATTGTCCGAAGAGATTTATTTAGCGTATAAATTTCAATGTCAACGACCATGAGTTAGATGAAGAATGAGAGAGTAACAACACTAAATATTTCACATTAGATTGTTTAAGAACGAACACATAATGACCGGATTTGGCATCGCATTTATTATCTTAGGGGCCGTTGTCTCTTTACTTGCAATTGTAAATATCGTAAAAGGGATTCGGTCAAATAAGTGGCCAAGTGTTGAAGGCAAGCTAGTATCAATAGGTAATCACTCCATAAAGGGTGTTCTTTCAGATCGCTCTTTGGGTGATGAAGCTTATCTTATGGCTGGTACCAAAATTAAGCTGAGTTATAAGTACAATGTTGAATACGTAGATTACCAAGGCAAACGTTTTTCATTTGCTGACACTACAATTCGCTCTGCTTCAGCACTAAGACGAATACTTGATGACTACAAGAAAGATCAAACGGTAAATATTTATTTTCAGCCAAAGAATCCCAGTAATTCAGTTTTGCAACGCGGGATCGCAATATCTAATTTTACAGCATTAATACCAAGCCTATTGTTCGTAGCATTAGGCGTTACCGTACTATTTTATTCTGAACAAGCACTGAACTTTGTTTTAACGATAATGGGAGGCGCATGATGAATTCTACTATTAACGATAGTGATGGCAATGTTGTGGCTGTTGGAGAGTTATTACTTTAAACCTGAATGTATTCTTGCTTATGGCGATGTGTTTTTATTAACAGTAGAATAAATAGCGGAATAGTCGGTGTCAGCCAAGCCATTTTCAAGTGTTTTATCTAGTAGTTTGTCAATGCCTTTAAGTGCACATGTTTCCAAACCAAGCTGGTTTGCAACGTCTAAAAAAAGTTTAGTATCTTTTGCTAAATGCTTAGTAGGGAAGTTGGGATTGGAAAAATCTCGCGCTAACATTCGATCAAGTTTCTTATCAAAGGTTGGAGCATAAAGCGCGCTGTCTCGAACAATTTTCATAAGTTGTTCAGTTTCAATGCCTTCTTTTTCCACCAATGCCAAACTTAATGAAAAGCTAGAGGTTAATCCAGCAATTAATTGATTCATAGCAAGTTTAACTGTTGCGCCTTGGCCAATATTACCAATGTGGCGAGGTTCTTTTCCTATTAGGTTCAATAACGGTAATGCTGCTTGATAGTCTTCATCACTACCTCCTGCCATTAGGATTAAAGTTCCCGTTCTAGCTTCAGGAAGGCTACCTAAAACTGGGCATTCTAAATATCGACCTCCACAGTCAGTAATTTGTTTGGCAAGCGCGCGAGATTCATTCGGTGCTATCGTACCCATTTGAATAATGAGTTTATTCTGAAAAGAGCTTGGTGATATTTCACCAAGCACACTTATGATGGCAGAAGCATCACTGAGCATAAGAAGACAAATATCACTTGTTTCAACAGCACTTTGAGCTGATTCGGCAATTACAGCGCCTTGCTGCTCTAATTGGACTATTTTATTGGGGCTTCTATTGAAGAGGGTTAACTGCTGGTCTTGTGCAAGAAGGTGTTCTGATAATGCTTGTCCCATGAGGCCTACGCCTATCAGTGAGATTTTCATAAAATAAGTCCATATTTTCAAAAAGTAATAGTTGCATAATACACGCAATCAGACTTTAAAATAATGCTAGCCCTGCGCATTCAGTGAGCGATAGGATTGTATTTCAATAGATTTATTCCTATACCAGTGTTAAGTTTTGTTTAGTTAAATCGTTGGATTGTCCTTTTTACAGGCATGGCGTGTACTTTTATACATGATCTTAAGGTAAGTGTACTGTAGAATAAGCGAAATTATTTTACCGTACAGACAGGGGATCACTGTGTACAAGAAAAACATGACTATTGCTGGCTTTGATGATGAATTGTTCAATGCGATTGAAGCTGAAAATCAGCGTCAAGAAGATCATATTGAGTTAATTGCATCTGAAAACTACACAAGCCCACGTGTAATGGAAGCTCAAGGCTCTTCATTAACAAACAAATATGCTGAAGGTTATCCTGGCAAACGTTATTACGGTGGTTGTGAATATGTAGACCAAGCTGAGCAATTGGCTATGGATCGTGCTAAAACATTGTTTGGTGCTGATTACGCTAATGTGCAACCGCATTCAGGTTCACAAGCAAATGCCGCTGTTTATTTAGCACTATTACAACCGGGTGACACTATCCTAGGTATGAGTTTGGCTCATGGTGGTCACTTAACGCATGGTTCTAAAGTAAGTGCATCAGGTAAAATTTATAATTCTGTTTCATACGGTCTTAACGAAGAAACAGGTGAGATTGACTATGATGAAGTTGAGCGTTTAGCAAACGAGCACAAACCTAAAATGGTTGTTGCTGGTTTTTCTGCATACTCACGTATTGTTGATTGGCAGCGTTTCCGTGATATTGCGGATTCAATTGGTGCCTATTTATTAGTGGATATGGCTCACGTTGCAGGTTTAGTTGCTGCAGGTGTTTATCCTAACCCAACGCAAATTGCTGATGTGACAACAACAACGACACATAAAACATTACGTGGTCCGCGTGGTGGTTTGATTTTGGCTAAAGCGAACCCTGAAATCGAGAAGAAATTAAACTCGGCTGTATTCCCAGGTTTCCAAGGTGGTCCTTTAATGCATGTTATTGCTGCAAAAGCAGTGGCATTCAAAGAAGCAATGTTGCCTGAGTTTAAAACATACCAAGAACAAGTTGTTAAGAATGCACGCGTGATGGCTGATATCTTTATGGCACGCGGTTATGATGTTGTTTCAAAAGGAACTGATGACCATTTATTCCTTGTAAGTTTTATTGAAGCAGGCTTAACAGGTAAAGAAGTAGATGCATGGTTAGGTGATTCAAACATCACAATTAACAAAAACTCTGTGCCAAATGATCCACAATCTCCATTTGTAACATCAGGTATCCGTGTAGGTACCCCTGCTGTTACAACTCGTGGATTTAAAGAGCAAGAATGTAAAGATCTTGCTTCTTGGATGTGTGATGTTATTGATAGTCGTGGTGATGCAACTGTGATGGCTGATGTGAAAGCTAAAGTATTGACAGTATGTGCATCATTACCTGTATACAGCTAAGATTAACCTGAAATGCGTTGTCCATTTTGCGGTGCTGACGATTCAAAGGTCATCGATTCACGTCTCTCTGCTGAGGGAGATGCGATTCGCCGCCGCCGTAGTTGTGTGGAATGTAAAGAACGTTTTACTACCTATGAAACGGCTGAGTTAACCTTACCAAGGTTAATTAAAAGCGATCAATCTCGTGCGGTTTTTTCAGAAGATAAATTACGCTCAGGTTTTTTAAAAGCATTAGAAAAAAGGCCTGTCAGTATTGATGCGATAGATACCGCTGTTAGAGGCATTATTCATCGTTTAATTGCGACAGGTGAGCGTGAAGTTGAAAGTCGTCTTGTTGGTGACTGGGTGATGGATGCACTACGTGAATTAGATGAAGTCGCTTATGTACGTTTTGCCTCTGTTTATCGAAGCTTTCAAGATGTGAATGCATTCCGTGAAGAAATTGAACGAATGGAAAATCGTACTGAACAATCGGACAAATAAGGAAGGTTTTCAGTATGCTTCGAGTTATTTGTTTTCATAGACAATCATAATTATGTCAGTTCATGAACATTATATGGCCCGTGCTTTACGATTAGCAGAGCGCGGGCTTTTTACAACCGATCCTAATCCTCGCGTAGGTTGTGTCATCGTTAATGGCGGTGAGATTGTTGGTGAAGGTTGGCATCAACGTGCTGGTGAAGGTCATGCTGAGGTTAATGCTCTTGCAGATGCTGGAGATCGGGCAAAAGGTGCTGATGCCTATGTCACGCTTGAACCTTGTAGTCATTTTGGTCGAACTCCACCTTGTGCTGATGGTTTGATTAAAGCAGGTGTGAAACGGGTATTTGTGGCAATGCAAGATCCAAATCCACTTGTTGCTGGAAATGGCATCGAACGCCTTAAAGAGGCGAGTATTGATGTCACTGTTGGACTATTAGAGCAAGAAGCGAAAGCATTGAATCCTGGCTTTTGCAAGCGTATGGAATCTGGTCGACCTTATGTCAGAACTAAGATGGCGATGAGTTTAGATGGACGCACCGCTATGGCATCAGGTGAAAGCAAATGGATTACAGGTGCTGACGCACGACAAGATGTTCAGAAGTTACGAGCGAGAAGCTCAGCAATCTTAACTGGCATGGGAACGGTACTTGCCGACGATCCTGCATTAACTGTTCGACCTGAAGGACGTTGGTATCCACAACAGACAGCAATTAGGCAGCCACTACGTGTAGTGGTGGGTAATCAAGATATTCCACAGACTGCTAAGTTGTTTGATAACGATGAACCCATCTTATTAGTAAAGAGCCGTAATGATAAAATGTCTAAGGTTGAGTGTTTAGTATTAGCGGAACTGGATGGTCATGTCGATTTATCTGCATTGATGTCTGAACTTGCTAAACGTGAAATAAATGAAGTGATGGTCGAAGCGGGGGCAACATTAAATGGTGCCTTATTAGAGGCTGGTTTGATAGATGAAATAGTTGTCTATATGGCGCCTAAAATTATGGGTGACTCAGCGAAAGGGCTTTTCCATTTGCCAGCATTACAGACAATGACTAACACTATTGATTTAACAATTAAAGATATTCGTGCAGTTGGCAAAGACTGGCGAATTACTGCAATTCCAACATACACGAAGGTGAGATAAAACATGTTTACTGGCATTATTGCAGCACTTGGTAAGATTGAGTCGCTTCATGCGACGGGTGGTGATATACGCATGACTGTTGCAACCCAGAACCTTGATTTGTCTGATGTTAAGCTTGGCGATAGTGTGGCAAACAATGGCGTTTGTTTAACGGTAGTTGAAATGGATACTGCGAGACTGAGTTTTGATGTCTCGCGTGAAAGCTTGGAACGAACAAGTTTGGGTAGTTTACGTTCTGGATCAGACATTAACCTTGAAAAAGCACTTGCTGTGGGTGACCGTTTAGGCGGACATTTTGTAAGTGGTCATGTTGATGGATTAGGCAAAGTAATCGCAATACAAGAGTCTGCACGATCTGTTCAGTTCCGATTTGAAGTTCCCGCAGGACTTGAACGCTATATTGCCGAAAAGGGTTCAATTTGTATTGATGGCACCAGCCTGACGGTTAATAATGTGGCTGATAATTGGTTTGAAGTAAATATCATTCCACACACAATGCAAGAAACAATCATGAGCGGTTATAAGATCGGTACCCAAGTAAACTTGGAAGTCGATTTGATTGCACGCTATTTAGAACGATTATTGCCTGATAATAAATCATCGGGTATTACACGCGAAACATTGCTAGAAAATGGGTTCATAAAATAATGAAGTTAAATACAACTGCCGAAATCCTTGAAGATATGAAGCAAGGCAAAATGGTTATCATTATGGATGATGAAGATCGTGAAAATGAAGGTGATCTTGTTATGGTTGCAGAAGCGGTAACCGCCCAAGCAATCAATTTTATGGCACGCTATGCTCGAGGTTTGATTTGTTTAACATTAACAGAAGAACGTTGTCGTCAACTTCGTCTGCCTTTAATGGTATTAGACAACCAAGCCAGTTATGAAACTAACTTTACGGTTTCTATTGAAGCGGCACGGGGTGTAACAACAGGTATTTCAGCATCTGATCGTTCAAAGACTATTAGAGCGGCAGTTAATGCTGATGCGAAGCCAGAAGATATTGTTCAACCGGGGCATATCTTTCCTGTTAAGGCCCAGTTAGGCGGTGTATTAACACGAGCAGGGCATACTGAAGCAGGTTGTGATTTAGCACAATTGGCGGGTAAAGATTCTTCAGCAGTCATTGTAGAGATTCTTAATGAAGATGGCAGTATGGCACGTCGTCCTGATTTAGAAATATTTGCAAAAGAGCATGATCTTAAAATTGGTACCATTGCTGATTTGATTAGTTATCGTCTTGAAAATGAAATGACAGTACAGCGTTTGTCACAATGTCATATGCCAACACAGCATGGTGATTTCCAGCTATATAGCTTTCAAGACACGGTGAATAGTCAGGTTCATTTAGCAATGGTTGTGGGTGATATTACTGCAGATGATGAAACATTAGTACGCGTACATATGGCCGATCCTTTAGGTGACTTATTAGGGGCAACTCGTGAGCCTACACACTGGCCATTAGATAAAGTAATGACGCAGATCCAAGCAGCAGGTAAAGGTGTTTTAGTAGTATTACGTCAACCTGCACAGAACAAGCAATTAGCTGCGAAAATTGAGTTATACCAACAACAAGATCGAGGTGATGTGAGTTCACAAGCTAAGACAGGATGGGACTTAAGAACATTTGGTGTTGGCGCTCAGATATTATCTGATTTAGGTGTTAAGAAAATGCGTGTGATAGGTACACCAACTAAACTCACTGGATTATCTGGCTTCGGTCTTGAATTAGCGGGTTATGCTGAGGATATTTAAGCTTGAGCCATAAAAACATCCTAGTTATTGCGGGAGAAGCTTCGGGTGATGCTCATGCCGGCAGAGTGCTAGCTGAGTTAAAATTATTAGCACCTGACATATCTGTAAAGGGTATTGGTGGTGATACAATGCGCGCAGCGGGTGCAGAGATCATTGTTGATTTTTCTGAGCTCGCAGTGATGGGGCTTATAGAAGTACTTAAACGTTATCGCCAAATAAAGAAAATATTCAATCAGATGGTGGAACGATTAAAAACGGATAGACCTGACTTACTCATTTTAGTTGATTATCCGGGTTTTAATTTAAAGCTTGCTAAAGAAGCGAAGAAACTGGGTATCCCCGTACTGTATTATATCAGCCCTAAAGTCTGGGCATGGCGAGCAGGGCGCGTTAAAACGATTAAAAAAGTCGTTGATCATATGGCGGTATTATTTCCATTTGAAGTGCCAATCTATGAGCAAGCAGGTGTAGCTGTAACATGTGTTGGTCATCCACTTGTTGATGCTGTTCAAAAAAAGATGAGCAACAAACAAGCAAAAATAAAACTGGGTCTAAAGTTAAACCGTAAAGTATTAGGTGTGTTCCCTGGTAGCAGACGCAGTGAAGTTGAAGCATTATTACCTGTGATGTTAAATGCTGCCGAACGAGTGCAAAAAAAATATAGCAATATTGACGTGGTGTTACCTTTGGCATCAGGTCTCGATATGACGGTTGTTGAACCAATATTGGCCCAAAGTAATGTGGCAGTTAAAGTCGTTGAAGGTGATTTTTATGAACTAACAACTGCCTGTGATGCGATTGTTGCAGCCTCTGGAACAGTAACCTTAGAAATTGCTTTATTAGGCGTGCCTCACTTTATTACGTATCGTGTTGCTCCAATGACCTATCGTATTTTAAAACGATTAGTACGAATCCCATATGTAGGTCTATGTAATATCGTTACATCTAAACCCGTGATTTTAGAGTTGCTGCAAGATGATGTAACAGCAGAAAGGTTAGAAACAGAATTAACAAATTTGTTAATGAATAATGGTAGCCAACAGCGTGCTGAAAATGTTCGTCAACAGGTTTTAACCGCCTTAGGACCATCAGGTGGTGCACGTAATGCTGCACACCTTGTTACTCATCTATTGGAAAAAGTATGAACGAACATTTAATTGCAGGTGTAGATGAAGTAGGGCGCGGCCCATTAGCTGGCCCTGTAGTAACTGCAGCCGTTATTCTCGATCCTAATAAGCCTATTGAAGGTTTAAATGATTCTAAAAAACTGACTGAAAAACGTCGGGAAGCATTAGAGCCCATTATTAAAGAACGCGCTTTGGCCTGGTCATTAGGTCGTGCTGAAGCAGAAGAAATTGACCAAATTAATATCTTACAAGCAACGCTTATTGCCATGAAACGGGCTGTTGAAGGGCTTAGTATTGAACCAATACATGCTTTAGTTGATGGTAATAAAGCACCTAATCTATCGTGTCCTGTGACGACTATTATTAAAGGTGATCAATCAGAACCAGCAATTGCAGCCGCTTCGATATTAGCTAAGGTGGCACGCGATAGAGAAATGACCGAAATGGATGCACAATACCCAGGTTATGGTCTGGCAAAACATAAAGGTTATCCAACCAAACAGCACCAAGCAGCTTTAATTGAGTTAGGTGTGACACCAATACATAGACGCTCATTTAAACCTGTTCAATTAGCAATTAAGTAGGCTTAATATTACTGTACTATTAAGCGATTAAACCTGATGATATATGAAGGATAAAGAATGACCACTGGACATAGTAAAAAGCCGCTTCAACTTTCTCATTCTGGCCCTTCATTATTAAATATGTCGTTGTTAAACAAAGGCGGTGCCTTTAATGAACAAGAGCGTAAAGACTTTGATTTACTCGGTCTCTTGCCGCGTCGATATGAAACGATTGAACAGCAAGTTGCTCGTGCATATGCTCAATATTCAAGTTTTGATGAAGCAATCAATAAACATATCTTTCTACGTGCAACACAAGATAGTAATGAAACCTTATTTTATCGATTAGTTGAAGAGCATCTGGAAGAAATGATGCCAATCATCTATACACCAACAGTAGGTGATGCCTGTGAACGATTCTCTGAGATATATCGTCGAGCACGTGGGTTATTCATAGCGTATCCCGATCGCAAACATATCGATGAAATGCTAGCGAATGTTACCAAGCAAAATATAAAAGTTATTGTAGTGACAGATGGTAGTCGTATCCTAGGTCTTGGCGATCAAGGCATCGGTGGTATGGGGATCCCGATTGGTAAGCTTTCTTTATATACTGCTTGTGGAGGTATTAGCCCAGCATATACCTTACCGATCATGTTAGATGTTGGTACTAATAACCAAGCTTTACTCGATGATCCTTTTTACATGGGCTGGCACCATAAGCGTATTGAGCAAGAGGAATATGATGAATTCCTTGAATTGTTTATATCAGCGGTTAAGAAACGTTGGCCTGAAGTATTGCTACAGTTTGAAGATTTTAATCAAACTAATGCGTTGCCTTTATTACAACGATACCGTGATGAGATATGCTGTTTCAATGATGATATTCAAGGAACAGCGGCTGTGACAGTGGGTACATTGTTAGCAGCGTGTAAATCAAAAGGGGAGAAACTTAGTCAACAGACCGTCGCTTTTGTTGGTGCAGGATCAGCAGGCTGTGGCATTGCCGAGCAAATTGTTGCCCAAATGTGTGCGGAAGGGCTTTCTGAACAGCAAGCAAGAAGCCAAATATATATGGTAGATCGTTATGGTTTATTATCTGACGATATGCCCGAAATCTTGGATTTTCAGAGACCCTTAGCCCAAACAAAAGAAAGCTTATCTGATTGGCAGTGCGCAGATAATTATGCATCTTTAGTAGAAGTGGTAGAGTTTGCCAAGCCAACGATTTTAATCGGTGTTTCAGGTCAAGCCGGTCTGTTTACGGAGGCTGTAATCAAAACAATGGTGAAAGAGTGCAAGCAGCCTATTATTTTCCCATTAAGCAATCCTTCGAAGAAAATTGAGGCGACACCACAACAATTATTAGAATGGACAGATGGACACGCTATCATTGCTACTGGTAGTCCATTTGAGCCAATTGAACATAATGGAATAACGTACATTATTCCTCAGTGCAATAATAGTTATATCTTCCCAGCATTTGGTTTAGCAGTGATTGCTGGAAAACTAAGTCGTATAAGTGAGGAAATGTTAATAGTTGCAAGTGAGGTCTTAGCCGCAGCAGCTCCAGTTGTACTGACGGGTGAAGGTTCATTATTACCACCGTTAACAGAGATTGCCGAGTTAAGTAAAAAGATGGCTTTTGCGATTGTGAAGGTAGGTCAGCAACAAGGTGTTGCTATAGATATGAGTGATCGGGAATTAGCAGCCGCAATAGAACAAAATTTCTGGCTTCCTGAGTATAGGAGTTATCAGAAGGTGTAGACTTTTTTATTCGTCATCCCAGTATGTTTTTAGCTGGGATCTACTTAAAATATTAGACTCCCGCTTAAAACATGCGGGAGTGACGGTATATAAAAAACTGGAATTCCAATGATTTCGGGTAGATTAAATAAATTTAAAAGCCATCAGTAATAAATACTTCATCAAGAGGCAACTGACCTGAGCGAGGTCTAGCATCTTCTTTCTTCTTACCGATAGTAATCATCATGGTAATGATGTGGTCGTGCGGTAGATTGATGATTTTAGCTACTGTATCAAAATCAAAACCATCCATAGGACAACTGTCATAACCCATTCCTTTAGCCATTAGCATGATATTCATCGCTGCAATACTGGTAGAGCGGATACATTCATCACGTTGAGCTTGATGATGGTTTGTATAGTAATTTTCTATAGCGGGTAGTAAGAAGCCTTGAACTTCTTCAGGCGCATTTTCCCAGTAACGTTCTGGTTGTTTTTCCCATGCATTTAGATCGGCACATAACACCAGCAATAATGATGATTCAGTTACTTGGACTTGGCCCCAACTTGCATCTTGGATTTGTTGACGTTTATCTTTATCTTGAACATTTACAAAGCGCCAGTGTTGAATATTAAAAGCAGTAGGCGATAGAATGGCATGTTGCATCAGTTCCGTAATTTCTGCTTCAGTCATACTATGATTGGCATCAAAATGTTTTACTGAACGACGTTCAACAATGGCTTGCTTAATATTCATGAAATCTCTTTTAAAGTGGGTCGACTTTTATATAAATAGTCTGTTGTAAGTTGCGGTGGCTACGATAACTGCTTGTGCCTTGTTTTTCAATATTGTTTTCATTATCGATATGGCCTAATTCTATCCATGTGCCAACAGGACCTGAAAGACTACTGATGATTTCACTGTTTTCAATAATGCCATTACGTTTGGATAAGCGGCTAAAGCGGGGGTGAATATCAATGCTCACCTGATGATTAGGTAGGATTCTAGCAATAGCTTGGAAACCATTTTGCAGACTGATGTAATAGGTAGATGACTGTACTGCTACTGCACCATTTGCAAAGATGACAATATCTTGTTGTTTCTGAGGGACTGCTTGACCCATTGTAATAAGAATAGGGTTTCCAGCAATCCCTTGCGCTTGATAGTGTTGGTCTTTGTTTCTAGTTGTATTGGTAGACCATGTCTTTACGGCGACCTTTCCTGAAGCGTCATTATTACTTATTGAGCCATCAGCAGAAACTTGAAGATCTTGTTGAACGGATAAACGTTCATCTGTTTTCATTACGCTGATTCTTAGACGTTGGGGTGGAGTATCTAGCAGGTGGATTAATTGTTTTATCTCTTTAATAACCTTAGGACTGGCTTGCAGAATGATGTAGTCATTAAAAGCTCTTGCGGTTGCAGCTTTAGGTAAAAAAGCGTGAACTTCTGGTAATACTTCATTGGCGAGTCGATGGTTAAGCTGAATGGTTTCAATTTGCTGTTCGGCTATGACCAAACCACTAAATAAAAAGAGAAGCGTAACAAGTAGAATCTTCATAAATTGAGTCGGCGTATTCCTACGTCAGGAATACTTTGTTCCCACATATTATCAAACTTGTTTTGTAGTTGACGCACTTCTAATCTGTCGTATAGGCAGGCATTACCATCATAAACGCTTGCACGAGGACAATTTAAATAAGCAAAATCATCAACTAATAACAATGTTTGTTGAGAATCGCGATGTTGCTTTGCAGTAGTGTGAATATGTATGGAACTGCTTAGATGTTGTGCTAAGGGAATGAGTCGATGATTACGTTGAACATTAGCTGAGGTGTCATGAACAAGGATCTTGATTTCTGTACTGGAACTTCGCAAAGCAAGAGTACGGACGATATCAATAAATTCAGGACTATCAAATAGGATTGAATCGATATCTCGACTCAAAATACAGATCTGGCGTTTTGCTTGTTCTGCTATTGTTAAAACAATATCTCGCGCTTCATCTCTACCCTCAAAACGAATACGTTCTGATTTGCTTTGAGGGTAGGGATGAGTTGTCATAATTAACAGTTACGAGCTTGTTCTGCTGCATTACCAATATAGTTTGCAGGCGTTAATTGACGTAAACTTTCTTTAGCTTCTTCAGGAAGCTCTAAACCGTTAATAAATTCCAGCATAATTTCAGCATTAACGCGTCGACCACGAGTCAGATCTTTTAAGATCTCATATGGGTTTTCGATACCATAGCGACGCATTACAGTTTGGATTGGCTCAGCCAATACTTCCCAGTTTGCATCAAGATCATCAGCCATTGATTGAGGATTAGGATCAAGCTTACTAATACCTTTCAATGCTGAGCTATAAGCTAGAATTGAATATGAGAAACCAACACCTACATTACGTAATACAGTTGAGTCAGTTAAATCACGCTGCCAACGAGAAATAGGCAGTTTAATCGCTAAGTGATCAAACATGGCATTGGCTAGACCTAAATTACCTTCGGCATTTTCAAAGTCGATAGGGTTTACTTTATGAGGCATGGTTGAAGAACCGATCTCACCTTTAACTGTTTTTTGTTTGAAGTGACCAATAGAGATATAACTCCAAATATCACGACAAAAATCAATTAATACTGTGTTGAAACGCATTGTTGCTTA
>Ga0209707_1000599_pt1 | contig 21292 bp, 23 predicted proteins | sample EN4Hudsemesocosm_FD_184630 | JGI IMG/M metagenome (GOLD analysis project Ga0209707, IMG submission 184630) | Methane-oxidizing microbial communities from mesocosms in the Hudson Canyon - EN4B Hudson Canyon (SPAdes) (version 2) | ecosystem: Environmental > Aquatic > Marine > Cold seeps | place... | reverse complement strand
CAGCCATTGGGGAAGTTTACAACACCACAGTCAGTACGGTCTGGAATACCATAACGATTTGTATCAAAAACAATTTGGTGACAATGATCATTATCAGTTTGTTGCATTGCGCGTTGTTGAGTTAAACGCAGAGCGGATATTAGTGAGGTGCGGTAAGTGAAGGCTTCGAAACTGTCGCTGCCGGAGAATTTACTGATTGCAGTAATGGCCAATATGCCAATCAATATCATAGTGGCTAAAACTTCGATTAAGGTAAAACCCAATGATGGCAGATTTTTCATGATAAAATAAAGGAGAGCAAGCTCTCCTTCTATCTATAAATTAGCAATCACTAACATCTATGTCTATAAGTGGTTTTATGTTGGTATCAACACTTTCAGTGTAACTTACAAAACAAGTACCATTAACTGCGACTGTAGGAGCTGTTTGGCCAGTTATATAAACAAAAAATGTTGTACCTTCCACCACAACAGCAAATGCATCTTCAGGGGCACCTGAATCTATATCCATGATATCAGTAAAATTGTCTTCTGTTGCATTATGCCAACCACTGCCAATCTCGATTGTACTACCAGCAAGTAGTATTGTTGGGTCATCTGCTTTTAGAACAGAATCATTACCCGCTATTAAAGATTTAGCATGTACACCAGTGGTAGCTGTTTCAATTGCAGCTTTAACACCTTGAATAGTCGATGCACGAGCATCACCTTGTAAATCAATAAATTTAGGTGCCGCAGTAGCCGCTAAAATACCTAAAATAACGATAACTACAACTAACTCAATTAATGTAAAACCTTTTTGCTTGTTTAAATTTCTCATCTACTTCTACCTTTCAAATATTATAGTTATTATGGGTGACTAATTATTGATATAAACGATAACCGCACTTGTGGCCGGTTGATAAGTAAAGTTATTACCTGCAGCAGGAGTGTTCTCAGCTACGCCAGGGCTCACATAAACGCCGGCATTTTGCGGTAAGGTTGATTTTAAATAATAATGACATACCGGATCGGTGGCTGAGGCTTCAGTGCTGACAAAATAATCACTGTCATCGGTAACATCAACGCTGATAGTTGGTGGCTGCTGTAAAATATTTTGCCATACTTCTAAACAATTAACATCTGCGATGGTGCTGTTTGCATTGGTTCTGCCTAGTACATAACCAGGGCGAATGCCATTACCGACATCTTCTCTTGTTAACATTAATGTTGTGCCGTCGTAATCAACAAAGTTATTTTCTGGCACTGCATTATCATGAGGTCTTGCGTTTGCTTCCCATTGTGCTCTAGCTAACGATACTGCAGTAGCAAAGCCACCAGCCATACCTTCAACATTGGCTTGTTGAGCCTGATCGCTTAAATCAATAAATTTAGGAATAGCCGTAGCTGCCAAAAACCCTAAAATAACGACAACAATAACTAATTCTATAAGGGTAAAACCCGACTGTTTTTTCATAACAACCTCATTGGTATTTCAATAAAAACTAATGCTATTCCTTTAACACATATACTTACATATTAACTTAATTCTAACAACAGTTTAGCAGACAAGCTAGTGTTAGCTTAACTGTTATTAGAATTAGGTAACAAAATAATATTTTGTGTAACCCACAGATACAACGACAAATCAAACCGTACTCAGCTTAGCTTAATTCGCTATCTGCCCCGTAAGGGTATTGTACTCAAAATAAACAGTTGAACTTATACTGTACCGACAAATGCGTGCAGATTTTTGTTTTGTTTTCTTTATTTCTACCGCAGATACTGGCGATCTTAAGAACTCCATTGGCGTATCTAACGCTAATTGCCAAATTTTTTGGCAAGCAAGCAGATCACCTTTAACATCAAGCCAGCCCTTTTTGTTCACAGGAATAAGCTCTTTCTCTGCTGAGCCTATTACCGACAACTTAACCACAGAAGGTTTTTTATCCATGTACCATTGACCATGAATTGCATTAACTTTACTCACAAAGTTATTGGCTAAGGTGTTAAAACCTGTATGGGTTATTTGATCTTTTTGTTTCATAAAATAGCTAATAAAAATCGCCATCAATAATGCAAACAACACAATAACAACCACTAATTCAGCCAACGATTTTTCACGTTTCTCAACACTTGCTTTAACTGACATGACTTTTACTACACGCTAGTTTGCGAGACATGTCTGATAAAGTTTTGGTAAATATACCAAGCCGCATTACAGAAAGATCAAATTTCACGCTACTTACCTTGCATGGCTGAGGCCATATCCCACATTGGCGTGAAAATTCCTAAAGCCAATACCAATACCATACCCGCCACGAGTATTAATAGCAGTGGCTCAATTTTAGCCGTAAGTGTTGATAAGTCATAATCAACTTCTCGCTCGTAATAATCGCCTACTTCTTCTAAAAGCTCGTCAACTTTACCTGTTTCTTCACCTACTGCTACCATTTGAAGTACAAGAGGGGTAAATAGCTCACTGGTTACAGAGGTGCGTAATAAACTCTCACCACTTTCTATGCCTGTTCGCATGGTTAATATTTTTTCTCTCATAAAGGTATTATCTACCGCATCGGAAACTAAACTTAAGCCGGATGTCATCGGTACACCAGCCTTTAGCACAATGGCAAAGCTATGAGTAAAACGCGATAAAATTGAGCGCTCGATAATACTGCCAACAATAGGCAGTTTTAGTTTACGTTTATCCCATTGGTAACAGCCTTTTTCTGTTTTTAAATACGCTCTTACGCCAAAAACAATACCAAGCAGTCCAACGAGCATTTGCGGCCAGTAATTTAAAAAGAATGCAGAGCTATTGATAAGTATTTTGGTTGCAAGAGGTAAATCTGCGCCCAATTTAGCAAACATGCTGGCAAAAACGGGGATAACAAAGATGTTAAGAATAATAATTGCCACACCAATTGCAGCAACCACAAAACTAGGATAGCGCATTGCCGCTTTAATGCGTTTTCGAGTTTCTTGTTCACGCTCAAAATAAGTTGCTAGCTTTGCAAATGAACTGTCTAACTGACCGGTATTTTCACCGACATGAATAATTGAAACAAATAAGGGAGAAAATATCTTAGGGTGCTGATTTAGCGCTGATGAAAGTGCATGGCCACCCTCAAGTTGGCTACCAACAGCTGCCAACGCTTCTTGTAATTTCACACCGTTGCTCGACTCAGCCAAGCCATTAATTGCTCTTAAAATTGGCACCCCTGCGCGCATTAATGCATACATTTGTCGACACAGAATAATGAGATCATCTAACGATACTGCGTTAAGGCCCAGTAAATCGGCAATATCAATATTGTTAACATCAATTTTATCAGCAGATGAGCTTTCAGTCGGTTCTATTGAGGTAATAATGATGTGCTGTTTAGTTAATTGCTCGGCAACAGCGTTCATACTAGCGCCATCAATCAAACCCTTAACTTGTTTGCCACTACTGTCCCTGCCTCGATAATTAAATGCAGCCATAAACGTTACTCTTGCCCTGCTACATCGATAGTTTCAACTAAGCGAAGAACTTCTTCAACGGTGGTAATGCCACTTTTGGCATAATCAAAAGCGGATAATGCTAAAGGTTTAAAGGTTGGATGTTTTTTAGCATGTTCGGTGAATGCTTCAGTATCATCACGTTTAAGTGCGGCCATCATGGGTTCATTCATTTCCAATAATTCAAAGACACCTATCCGACCTTTATAGCCAGTATATTGACAAGACTGACAGCCTTTCCCCTGTTTAAATGATACCTGATCAACATTATGGCCAACGAGATGAGTTAACCACAGCTTTTCTTGTGCATTAGGCTGATGTTCAACCAGACAATTTTCACAGATTCTTCGCACTAAACGCTGAGCAATAATGGCTCTTAATGAACTCCCCACTAAAAAGCCAGCGGCTCCCATATCAAGTAAACGTAGTGCACTGGTGATAGCGTCGTTAGTATGCAAAGTTGATAACACTAAATGCCCAGTTAATGCACCTCGTAAACCTATTTCTACTGTTTCATGATCTCGCATTTCGCCGACCATTAAAATATCGGGATCTTGGCGCAATGCAGTTCGCAGCACACTGGAGAATGTTAAATCAATTTTGCTGTTAATTTGTACTTGGTTAACTCTAGGTAAGCGATACTCTACCGGGTCTTCAACGGTAATTATTTTATTGCTTGATTTGTTAAGTTCACTCAAGGCAGCATAAAGCGTCGTTGTTTTACCACTCCCTGTTGGTCCCGTGACTAAAACCATACCGTGAGGGCGAGAAATTTGATGACGCAAGCGGGTAACCATTTCATCTGGCATACCTGTTTCGTCAAATGATAATAAGCCTGCTGATTGATCAAGTAAACGCATAACTACCGACTCGCCGTATTGCACAGGCATGGTCGACATACGTACATCAATACTATGACCTTTTATTTGCAAGTTAAAGCGTCCGTCTTGCGGCAAGCGCTTTTCTGATATGTCTAAACCTGCCATCAGTTTCAAACGTAAAGCCATCGCTGAAGCGATTTTATTTTCTTTTAAAATGCTTTCTTGCAGCACACCATCGATACGCTGGCGAATGCGAAGTTGATTTTCATCGGGTTCAATATGAATATCAGAAGCGCGCATTTGCACGGCATCTTCAAATACTGACTGTAATAACTTACCAACGGTGGCATCCCCCCCTTCATCCATAAAGGTAGCGCTTAAATCAAAGTCGCTGCTTTCTTGGTACTCTTCTTCTAGTTGACTAGCAAAAGATTCGATATCGGCAGTTCTGCGATACAAGCCATCAAAAGCTTCATACAGTTGCGATTCCATTACAACAGCAAGCTTTATTTTCTTAGGCGATAACATCACTTCAAGTTGATCTAGACCACTTAAATCAGCGGGATCGCTCATGCCAATGAGTACCGACTCGCCCTGATCTTCAATCACCAATGCTCGTAAACGACGAGCATGAACTTCTGGTAATAAACTTGCGATTTCAGTGGGAATTCTAACTTGGCTAATATCTAAAAAGGGGACGTCGAGCTGTTGTGCTAAAAATTCTAATAATTGCCTTTCGCTGATATGACCTAATTCAATTAATGCATCACCAAGTTTTCGACCAGTGACTTTTTGGCTATTTAGCGCCTGCATCAATTGTTCGTTACTTATAATATGCTCATGAACCAATAAATCGCCAAGGCGCATTTTTAATTTTGGTGCTGCCATTATTATTCTCCCAACTCTTGTAATCGCTGCGTGATAAATTGCCTTGCGCTGTCAGATAAATCGTTTTTATTAAGTGCTAAGTTATATGTTTGACTGGCTAATTCAAATTGACTACTACTGTCATAAGCAATTGCTAACCCTAACCACCAACGCCCCATGTTATTTTGCAACTCAGTTAGCTTTTTATAAGCATTGACTGCAAAACTAAATTGCTGACTCGCCTGAGCTTGTGTAGCTAACATAGAAAGATATTTACTGTCTTGTATTGTTTGAACATTAGGGTGCGATTGCAATATTTTAAACGCCTGAAAATTTTGGCCTTGTTTAATATAAATTTGTGCTTTTAATTCTCTTAATTCTTGATCGGTTGGATCAAGACTAATGCCTTGCGCTAATAAATTTAATGAGGCCTGATAAGATCGACGACCAAACCAAAGAGCAGCCAACTGTTTACGCGCATCTTTTTGACTGGGTAAAACTAATAGAACATCTTCAAAAAGTTGCTCTGCTTTTGTGATGTTATTATTAGCAACTGCTTCTTTTGCTCGATTCATTTTTTGCTTTGCAAGCATTTCAGGCGAAAGTTGTGTGCGAGAAATCACCATGCTTACTGGTGCTTTTTTTGTGTCTGCTGTTGTTTTTCCAGCTACAATCTCTACATAATGCGCTGAAATATCAGTAGTCGTTGTAATCGCTTTACTGTTACTAGCTTTATCATCGATAGTTTTATTAGCTTGAGTTACCTCATGACTATCATTATTTCTTTTTTTATGAACCTGAGCTTCATTTGCTACAGTATTATTTGCTAATTCCTCAAGTGGTGGCCTTGGTTCCAGCTGTTTATTATCCGTTTGAGTATTTACCGGTGAATCACTATTCTTGTTCTCTGAAGATACTGTTTTATTTATGGGTAAAGATTCAGCAATATTACTATTTTCTCTAGCTAGAGTTGCCTGTTCGGCGGTTAACTTTTGTTGACTATTCAGCTTAAGGTGTTGATTCTCATTATAGAGACTCAAAGTATAAACCACAGCTAATGTCAGTACGATAGTCACAATAACCAGCAATATACTTTTATAGGGTGTTTTTTTGATTGCAACGGGCATAACCACCGCACCACTTTCAACAGACTGATCACCTTGGCGTTCCTGTAAATCTTTTAACATCTGGTTAATAACGCTCAAGTTTGTACTCCACTAAAAAAATCAAAACCGACATAAAACATGAATGATAATATTACTATAACCGCTATTAATATGGATGCCGATGATAGTACAAATAAACCTGACCATGCCGATTTGGTATCTTCAGTGTCCTTAATCGCGTTATTTAAATGGCTCTTGGTTATTTCAAAATGTCCTTGTCCATACGCTAACATCATCATTTTATGACACAAAACATTCACCAAACGAGGAATACCTTTACTGGCTCTGGCCAGCTTATTTGTCAATGCTGGCGAAAATAATACGGCTCCTTTATATCCTGCTACTTGCAATCGATGTTGAATATAATGCTGAACTTCCAAAGCACTTAAAGATTTTAGTTGATAAGAAAATGTTATTCGTTGCCTTAACTGGCGAAACTGCTTTTGTGCTAACCGCTGATCAAGTTCAGGTTGAGCAAACAACACCACTTGTAGCAATTTTCGAGTTTCGGTTTCTAAATTGGTAAATAACCTTAACGCTTCTAAGCTTTCTTCTGGCAAGGCTTGAGCCTCATCGAGAATAAGTACCACTGAATGTCCTTTGCCATGTAGTGCCAATAAGCGCTCTTGTATACGTTGAGTTAACAATTGAGTAGACATTCTTTGAGCTTGTTTCACTCCCAATTCAACGGCCACGGCTCGGCGCAACTCATCAGGTTTCAAATAAGGGTTCGGAATATAAGCGGTAACAAAATGATCTGGTATTTCATTGAGTAATTTACGACACAATAAGGTTTTTCCTGTACCAACCTCGCCAACAACTTTTATAAAGCCCTCGCCCGTTTGAAGCGCAGTTAACAGTACCGCTAACGCTTCATTATGCGACTCTAGACCCAAATAAAAATTGGTATTTGGCGTTAAGGTAAAAGGTAACTCCCTTAAGCCAAAATGATACAGGTACATAATTTAATTGCCTAAAGCAGTACTAGCTACTTTTGTCCATTTGAACTGTCGATTACGCTACTTTGCTGTTCACCAAAAGTATCATCTTCAGGAAACCATTCTTTGAGTAATTGACGGGCATCTTGTAATTGATTCTTCCAAGTGTCTTGTCCAACAACTATAGGTTTTAACATAATAACAAGTTCAGTTTTACGGGTTGTTTGACTCTTACTTTTAAATAACTCACCAAGGAAAGGAATGTCACCAAGGAAAGGCGTTTGTGAATCAATATCAACATTTCTCGTTTCAATTAAACCGCCAATAACAACAATTTCACCTGAATTAGCCCTGATAATAGTATCTGACTCTCGAACACTGCTTTGTGCCAGCGGTAAAATGATTTGTTCACTACCTAATTGAATTGTTTTGTTTTGCTCATCTGTGAGAGTAACCGATGGATGAACATGAAGAATAACAGAGCCGGAGGGATCAATTTGTGGCGTTACATCTAAAGCAATGCCGGAGAAGAATGGCGTTAATTGAATCTCAGGTGTGGTAGTTGTTGATGTACCCGTAGTGGTAGTGCTGGCAACTTCAGTAACAAAATATTCATCTTCTCCTACTTTTATCACCGCTTTTTGATTATTGGTTACTGTAATTCTTGGGCTTGATAATACCTGCACGTTCCCTTGAGTTTCTAACAGCTCAATGACGCCACTAAAATCTTCATTTTCAAAACTGATAGCTGTCGTGCCACCAATTAATGATGAAATTGCGTTACCTGCAATTGTGCCAGCGGTAGAAAAAGATAAATCGGTACTACCAACATGACCCAATACTTGTTCCCACTTCACCCCTTGTTGATAATCATCATTCAAGGTGACTTCCATAATTTTCGCTTCAATAATAACCTGACGTCTCAGATGTGTTTGAGTCTCATTGACGAATTTTTTCACTTCTTTTATTTCTTGCGGCAAAGCGCGCACTGTAACCAAACCGGCTTGAGGTGAAACAATAACACGACGGCCGTTTTCTTGGCCGACCAATGCAGTAAGCGTTTCTTCAAGCTCGGTCCAAAAATCTGATTCATTTTCGGTTTGAATATTTATGCCACTGGTTTGGTTTTGGCTATTTTGATTGTTGGAGTTATTGTTATTTGAATTATTGCTACGATTTGAGCTATTAGAGCCATTGCCGTTATTTGAGTTATTATTACCACCGTTATTTGGATCGTTCTCTGAGACACCTCCAGAGTTAATGGTAGTACTTGACTGGCCATAACGTTTTATAAAAAGGTAATTTAAAGCAATAGTTTCAGTACGCATGCCAGCAGGAAATACTTGAATAACTTTATTTTGACGACTAATTTGATAACCATAAAGCTCTTCGACTACATCTAATGCTTCATCGATAGTGACTTCTTTTAAGTTGAGGGTAATTTCACCACTTACATCTGGGTGTACAGCAATACTGTAAGGCGAGTCTTCAACTATGGCAGCAAAGAAGTGCTTGGCAGCAACATTATTGGCCGATATCTCTAATCGTTTTTCCGCAAGTAAACCTTGTTTAGCTTGTTCAAAGCTTTGTTGCATCAGTTCTTGTTGAATATCATCAGGGACATAGGACAATGCTTTAGGTGTTTTTAATTCTTTAGTTTCATCAATAGCCTGCTCTAAAGACTTTTTCATATGATCAGGGGATTTTGGCGCTGTTTGACAACCAATAAGCGCTATCAAGCAGGATGTGAGTACTAGGCTAATTTTTATTTGTTTCATTCAATAGGTACCAAAATTTGCTGCTTAATTTGTTATATTTTTAACGACTGACCACTTGCATCTTTGACGCTAATTATTTTGACTTTTTAGTGACTGTAGTGAACACAGAGAGCTTAAGTCGTTTTTCAGATGAACGTAACACAACACTATCATCATTTACTGCAACCAGGCGATATTCACCTATAGTGTCATTTACCTTTAATGCCTTACCATTAATAATTGCAGTATGAGTATTACCACCGTGACTTCCGTGAAAAATGCCTTCCAATATTAATTTATTGCCTATTTTTACAATACTCGCTTGTTTTGAACCAAACAAAGGTTTTGTAGGATCTAAGCCTTTGTTATTTTCGGGAGCACCATAACTTGGTAGCGCAATAATGCACAGCAGACAACTCAACATCATCTGACTATGTTTTTTAAATAATTTCTGTTTATTAAAAAAGGCTAACACCATTTTACATCCTACTTTTAACCGTTTTAAACACCAATAAACTCTTTGTTAGTACTTAAACTGTAAATCTCAACTTCTAATTCACTCATCGGATATTCTACTAATTGATATTGAAATTTTTGCCAAAAAAATGTCCAAGATAGACCTTCTAACTGCAATAAATAATCGCGAAGGTGGAAGTAACGACCTTTGAGCTTTAATTTAATACTATGGCGGTACAAACCTAACGAAACAGGTTGTTCAGCATAATTACTAATGACTTCATTAGTAGAATTAGTGCTAGTGTTAGCAGTTTGCGCTTCACCATTTTGTAATTCACTATTCAATTTGTCATTTAATAACAGCGGTTCTACAGGCATTACCTCAAAAGAAATGAGTTTCACCCCTTTTTGTAGGTTCAACAACTCAATTAATGCATGACGCATTTGAATAGGATCAATTAAATCTGAAGTCAATTTCAGCAAATCGGCATCAATTTTAATTAATTTATTTTCATATTGAGAAATTTGCTGTTCTATCGCAATATTAGGATCTTTGAGCAAAGCCTGTTTTAACATCTTAATTGAACTAGTTGTTGACTTATTAGCTGATGATAACTGTCTAATTTCTTTATTTTGTTTTTTTATTGACGTTAGGTTTCCCTCAACAAAATAAGTGAAAACCACCATAACAAGAACAACGAGACCCGTTATTAGTATTAACATCTGCTCTCGAAGCGTAAGCACAGAGTACTTCTGCGAATACTGGTTCCATTGTTCTTTCATTATTATTTCACCTCGCTTGAGGTTGTGCTAACAACAAAATCAGTAAAGTTACTTTCATTTTCTTGCATACTAAAATGGCTAAAGACCTTACCAGATAACACCGTTGATGACTCAAACAAAGCCAGCCAAGTAGGCACCGCTTCTGGTGTTCTTGCCATACCCGAAAACATCATTTCATTATGATCAATGACCACTTTTTGCAAACTGATATTAGCACTGTGCATATTAGATAAATCATTCATCGCTTTAGCAAAACCCGCAACATAAGTGGTATTGGGGTTAGTTAACTCTTTGTGTAACGCTTGTTTATTTGCCATCAATAACTTTATTGTTGCCAATTTTTTTACTAATTGATGAGCAGGTTTGTTTTGACGCACCTTCTCTTCTAAAGCCGATAGTTCATTATCTTGTATTGTTTTGGTTTGTTTCTGTATTGCGAGCTCTGCTGAACTTTTTGTCAGTTGATACTGACTCATAACAACAGCCAGTATCATTATTGAGCCAACAACTCCCCAGCTAAGCATTAGCCTTTTCAAAGATAACAAGGCTTGTTTAGGAAATAGTTCAGTCTGTAATAAGTTAATACTATTCTTACTACTCAAAGTTGTTCTCCAAATTATCAAGCATTGTTGCACCAATAGCTGCTGCATGTTTCCTTTGGTTTTGATGTAACTCTGGTAGTGCTAACAGTTGCACTGGTATGTGAGTGTTTTGTGCTAACTTTCCCACTAAAATATTTTCATTATCCATGGGCACAATAACTTGAATGGCTTTAATGGGCGCTTGTTTTAATTGACGCTCAAAATAATCTGTTGAACGTTGAATCTCTAAACTTAGATTATCAATCGTTCCCATCGCTAATTCTTGTTCACTTTGTTTATCTATTTGAGAAAAACCACGTAATCGACGGTGAAAATATACCTTACCTTTTTTAACAATCATCAACATAATTTCTTCATTTGGTTGCTGACAAACTAATAACACCGCGGTATCTTGTTTTTCGACCAAGCTAGCAAAAGCAAATTCTTCAGTACTAATCTTCTTTAAGTGAATATTATCATCAGTAAGAGCACCAACGAGTTCAGTTAAAAAAGCCTTCGATGCGCAAACGACATTAAGTTTTGCACCACCAGCCAGTGTTGGCCCGTCAAAATAATCAATAATCATGTCTTCAACGGCAATAGTCACTAGATCTTTAATTTGCCATTTAAGTGCCGCTGCAATTTCAGCATCTGGAACATTGGGTTTATCGACTTGTACAATTTGATAGTGAGAAACAGGTATAATTATTTGGCAGTTACTTGGCGATTGAAGCCCTGATGATAGTTCCGCTAGTTTGGCAGTGACTGTTTTTGTTGTTAAGTCTGCGGACAAATTTTGATTAACATCAGTCCCAAGCTCGATTTTTTGATAATCGGCTTCAAGATTTTCAGATAAATAACAAACTGTTATTGCTTTCTGCCCAATAGACATACCTAGCTGATGCTTTGGCTCTGGCTTAGAAAACAAATTAGATATCGTAGTAATTAATGACATTTAATGGTATTTATTCGTTATTATTAAGTTAAAATTGTTATTAAAAAAAACACTAAATCCATTATCCCGAATTAACGTCTAGGCGCAAGCTTTTTTAAGATAAAACATTGCTTAGCCAAGAAAAAATAAAACTTATGTCTCTACCGTCATTACTACAAACCATTAAACATTCATTATTTGATCGTCATAAAATTACAGTGATGATCAAACGAGATGACTTAATTCATCCGATAATATCCGGCAATAAATGGCGTAAGTTAAAATACAATATTGAGCATGCTAAGAAGCACAGAAAAAAGGGTATTATCAGCTTCGGCGGCGCTTATTCTAACCATATTCATGCTCTTGCATTCGCCTGCTTTCAAGAAAACATACCTTGTATAGGCATTATTCGCGGAGAACATCATTACGCCAATAACTTCACTTTAAGCTGGGCAAGGCATTGGCAGATGAAGCTAAGCTTTGTTGACCGTAAAACTTACCGCCTAAGGGCTGATAATAATTATCTTAACGAACTTCAAGCTTTGTACCCAGAACATTTAATTGTGCCAGAGGGTGGTAGTAATGCTTTAGCAATCAAGGGAGTAACCGAGGTTATTGATGAGCTTAACTTGCAAACACAGTTTGATACTTTATTAACTCCCGTAGGAAGTGGAGGCACATTGGCAGGGCTTATTAGTGGTGATAAAAATCAACACGAAATTTTAGGTATCGCTGTGCTAAAACAAGGTGAACAGGAGAGTGATTACCTTTCTAATGAAGTCAGTTCACTATTGCCTTTTGAAGCAAAGAGTTATAACAATTGGCAAGTAATGTCGAATTTTCATCGTGGTGGTTATGCAAAGTTTACTAAGGAAGATAGTCAACGGATATTTGCTTTCAATCAAGCAACGGGGATAAATTTTGAGCCGGTATATTCAGGAAAAATGTTACTTGCTTTACTTGATTTGATTGAGCAAGGTTACTTTCCAGAAAAGCATCGCATTGTCATGTTACATACTGGTGGCTTACAAAGTTTAGGTGGTTTGAATGAGCGTGGAATCATAGATAACAAAGGTTGGAACATACCCCATACCGTCCCACCAAACAAATAGACTTAAAAATAAATATCGCATAAAAAAATAACCCCGCACTTAATGAAAAGTAACGGGGTTATTGGATAATGTGTAAAACACTTGAAAAAGTATTTTAACTCACTATTTATGCTTCAGCGATAACAACAACTTTGATGCTAGTATCAACATCGTGATGTAAGTGAATTGCAATATCGAATTCACCTGTTTCGCGGATAGTACCTAGTGGTAAACGTACTTCAGCTTTAGTAACTTTAACGCCAGCTTCAGTGATCGCATCAGCGATATCACGAGTACCAATTGAACCGAATAATTTACCTTCGTCACCAGCTTTTGATGCGATAGTAACTTCAGACAATTCAACAACTTTAGCTGCACGAGCTTCTGCTGTTTTCAATACTTCTGCTAAGTCTTTTTCTATATCAGCACGACGTGCTTCAAAGTGTTCAACGTTAGCATCAGATGCAAAAACTGCTTTACCTTGTGGTAATAAGTAGTTACGAGCATAACCTGATTTAACAGATACCTTGTCACCAAGGCCGCCTAATTTGGCGATTTTATCTAGAAGAATTACTTCCATTTTAAACCCCTTATTAGCTTACTTATGTAAGTCAGTATATGGTAACAATGCCATGTAGCGTGCGCGCTTAATAGCACGACCTAGTTGACGTTGATATTTAGCAGCAGTACCAGTGATACGGCTAGGAACGATTTTACCACTTTCAGTGATGTAGTTTTTCAGTGTAGCAATATCTTTATAATCGATAGAGGTAGCACCTTCCGCTGTGAAGCGGCAGAACTTACGACGTCTAAAAAAACGAGACATAGATTTCTCCAAGTAGGTGATTACTAAATAAGTAATCGCCTTAAGTAATTAATTCAATCTCTTGGGCATGTAATACTAGTAACGGGTTACCATTTCTAGATTCATGACGGTTAATAAAACCAGTCACTTTAATTTTACAGCCCGTGATTAAATCACGAGTTAAATGTTGCGATAATTTGCCTGTTGACACTACCTGTATTCTGACAAATGCTTGTCGATTCATGCCAGCTTCAATTTGTATGGACTTATGATCCATAGAAAACTGACAATGAACAATACCTGCAGGGCTAGTTGAAATTTTCGGGGTTTTAACAACCTCGCCAACTAATACCAGACAATTCTCTAACACAGATGGCTTATTCTTCGCTTGCAGTTTCTTCAGTGCTTGCTTCTTCGGCTTTCGCTTCAGGAGCTGCTTCTTCAGTTTTTGCTGGCGCAGGAGCTACATCTTTCTTCTCTTCGCGGCGATCTTCACGACGGTCATCTTTAGCAGCTGCCATAGGCGATGCTTCAGTTACCGCAGTTTTAGTACGCATAATCATGTTACGAATAATTACTTCGTTATAACGGAAAGACGTTTCTAGTTCATCAATAACTGCTTGAGGCGCTTCAATGTTCATAAGAACATAGTGTGCTTTATGCAATTTATTGATTGGGTATGCTAATTGACGACGACCCCAGTCTTCTAGACGGTGGATTGTGCCTTCAGCAGCGGTAACGATTTCAGTATAACGCTGAATCATACCAGTTACTTGTTCACTCTGATCAGGGTGAACCATAAATACGATTTCGTAATGACGCATTACGAGCTCCTTACGGTTGTAGCCTCATATACTGGCACAGCCCAACACCAGTTGAGACAAGGAACAAAAAATATGTTCAGGCTGAATTAAGGACGCGTATTGTAGGGAAATTGGCCAGTTAATGCAAGGGATATTATTTCATGAGAAATGAGTCTGGCGTTTGTCTATTCGTTTTCAGCTATTTCTGGCAAATATTTATTGCGAGTTAGGTCACTAAAGCTCTAATTAGTGCCAAATCTGCTCCATTAAACGTTGAAATGAAAAGCTGTCATTTCACGTTTTCTTTAAGCGAAGCTAAAGCTAGCTTTAATTCTTTATTTTTTAAATAAGTGAGTAGTTGGTTATGTTCTTCAAAGCACTCTTTAGGTGTACTAATACGCTTGTAATTCATTCGCATACGATAAATAACAGGTTGCCATAAATTAACTAAATCATCACCACCAGCTTTGTTAACTATATATCGATGAAATGCCATATCGCTTTCGGTAACTAGTGAATAGTTTTCTTCTTCAAAAGCTTTGGTCATAGTCGCCAAAATTTTATCAAGCTGAGCAAAGTCTTCTTCAGTAAGTTCATTAATCGTTATCTTTATCGCATGAGATTCAATTTTCACACGTAAATTTACCATTAAAGGCTGTAACTCAGCTTTTGGTGCGCTATTGACAATCACGCCACAATTATTTTTTGAAATAAGTAAGCCTTCTTTAGTCAACTGAAGTAAAACATCACGCACAGGACCGCGAGAAACATTAAAACGAGCAGCGAGTTCTTGCTCTTTTAGCTTAGTTTTTTCAGTTAAAACACCATTAATAATATCAGCACGTAATTGACGCGCTATTTGTTCGCGTACTGAGACAATTGCAGTTGAGTCAAGCATCACTTATTTCATCCTTCAAGAAACAGAAATTTTGGGGCACTAATTTATAAGTTAAGTGCCCTATGATAACAAGGTTACAATAAATTGTTAACAATGATTTAGATAAACAGTCTTTTTATCAAGGTATTGCTCCAAGCCATACTTACCATCTTCACCACCACAACCACTCATTTTTAAACCATAATGAAAACCTTGATGTTGCTCACCAATGCTTCGGTTAACGTACACCTCACCGACTTCCAATTCATTTGTGCATTTTTCTATCCATGCCAAATTATTAGTATAAAGATAGGCAGACAAGCCGAATTCGCAATCATTACTGTATGCTATTGCTTGTTCAATTGAGTTAATTTTTACCACAGGTAAAATTGGGCCAAAGCTTTCTTCATGAATAATTGTCATCTCTTGAGTCACATTTTCTAAGACAGTCGGTTGATACCATGCACCATTTTCAAATCCTGTAACTTCAGCTCTAGCACCGCCAAATGCAATTGTTGCACCTTCTTCAACAGCTTGCTTTACTTGCCCATCGATGAAGTCTACTTCTCGCTGATTAACTTTTGGCCCCATACCAGAATCAGGAGCTAATGGGTCTCCTACTTTTAATTGGCTAACCCGATTAATAAATTTACTCATAAACTCATCATAAATATCTTCGTGAAGATACAGTCGCTCAGCACAGGTACAAACTTGCCCACAATTAGCAAATCTAGCCCAAAACAAATCTTCAACGGCATTGTCAATATTCACGTCATTCATCACAATGAAAGGGGCTTTACCACCTAGTTCGAGCATTACATGGGTTAAATGTTCAGCACTACTATGATAAATTGCTTGCCCTGCTTTGGTACTACCTGTCATGGTAATCATTTTAGTGATTGGGCTTTCACAAAGGTACTTCCCTACAACAGAGCCATTGCCATTTACTATGTTTAGCACGCCTGCGGGAATGCCTGCTTCATTTGCTATCTTACCAAGTTCTAACGTGGCTAATGGTGTTTCTGCAGTCGGCTTTATTATGATGCTATTACCAGTGATCAAAGCCGGGCCAATTTTCCTACCAGCTAATGCTAATGGAAAATTCCATGCGGTAATTCCAACCACTACCCCTTTAGGATATTTGTGAATATACAGCTTTTCACCTTCATTATCGGACGCTAAAATATCACCTTCCATCGTTAACGCATTATCACAAGCGTACTCAATAAATGTTGCTGTTGCTTCCACCTCAATATCAGCAACCGAAAGTAACTTTCCTTGTTCTTTTACTAATAACTGAGCAAGATCATTTGCTTGAGCCCTAATACCCGCAGCAAATTTGCGTAATATTTTTGCTCTATTTCTAGCCGTTACATTTTTCCATGACTTTTGCGCTTTATTCGCAATATCTAATGCGTATTGTGCATCATCAATGCAACCTTCAGGAATGCACCCTAGTTGCTCACCTGTACTTGGGTTATATACTGGAATTTCACCATCCCACTTAGAAACAATATATTCGCCGTTAATAAAGTGTACGTTGTTTTTTATTTGAGTCATTTTTATCTTCCCATCCAGCCGCCGTCCACAAGGACGGTACTGCCATTCATGTATGATGAAGCGTCTGAGGCTAAAAACACCACAGGGCCCATAAAGTCTTCCGGTTTTCCCCAACGCGCTTGAGGAATACGGCTTAATATTGACGAACTTCGTTCGCTATCATTTCTTAACGCTTTTGTATTATCAGTAGCAATATAACCAGGTGCAATTGCATTAACATTAATTCCTTGAGACGCCCATTCATTGGATAAAGCCATAACTAATTGGCCAATTGCGCCTTTGCTCGCCGCATATCCTGGGACAGTTATCCCGCCTTGATATGTTAGTAGTGAAGCGGTAAAAATAATTTTTCCTGCTTGTCGGCTCAACATCCCCTTGCCAATTTCCCTACTTAAAATAAACTGAGCATTAAGGTTAACTTCCATTACGGTATCAAATAATTCATCAGTATGTTCTGCCGCTGGTGCTCTTAATATGGTGCCAGCATTATTTACCAATATATCGATTACCGGATGATTTTCTTTTACTTTATTGATGAAAGAATAAAGGTCATCACGTTGACTGAAATCACATTGATAAGCATGAAATTTTCTGCCAACCTTTGTCACTAATTCTGAAACTTCTGAGCCTTCTTCTAATGAAGCAGAAACCCCAATAATATCGGCACCGGCTTCAGCTAAGGCTAGAGCCATGGCCTTTCCTATCCCACGTTTGCAGCCTGTGACTAGTGCAACTTTACCCGTTAAACTAAATTTGTTTAAAATCATTATTTCAATTTCCTACTGTTAACGTTTAAATATTTTTTTGGCAAGAAACTAGCGCTTTCAGCCCTTCTGGGTTACCCGACATTTGTGCGAATGCTTGCTTAATATCTGCCAATTCAGATACCGAAGTAATATAAGGTTCAATATCAATTTTTTTATCGGCAATTAACGATATCGCTTGCTCAAAATCTTGATGTTCGTAAACTCGAGCACCTAGTAGTTCTAGCTCTTTCCAGAAAAATTGAAAAAGATCTATCTCTGGTTTTTCACTATGAATCGCCACCATACATATACGTGCTCGCACGGCTGCAATTTCAGTCATAGCTTCAATGGCTTGTTTGACTCCTGAAACTTCAAAAACTACATCAGCGCCCTTACCTTCAGTCCAGTTTGAGACATATTCTGCAAGGTCTTGTTCGATTGGATTAACCGCGAGAATTCCATTATTTTTGGCAAACGCTAATCGAGACTGATTTACTTCCGAAATCAGTACCTCTGCTCCGACACTTTTAGCAACCTGAGCAACCAATTGACCGATAGGGCCACCGCCAATAATAACGGCTTTTTCACCTGCAACTAACCTTGATCTCGCAACGTCATGACAAGCAACAGCTAATGGCTCTATTAAAGCACCCTGTTTAAGTGACACGGCTTTGGGTAATTTATGTAATGTTCTAGCTTTAACTGTCCAAAAATGCTGAAAAGCGCCGGGACTATCTATTCCCATAAATTTAAGGTTATGACAAATATGGCTATGACCTGAGTGACATGCAGGGCAGTCGCCACAATAATCTAAAGGTCTAACGACCACTTCCTCGCCAAGTGAAAAATCATTAACATCTTCACCCATTTCAACAATTGTCCCAGACATTTCATGACCAATGACTTTAGGAGGAGCAACACGTTCATCCATCACCCCATGATAAATATGCATGTCAGTGCCGCATATGCCGACATAACCAACAGCCAAACGCACTTCATCTGCCTTAGGTACTACAGTTTTTGCTTCAGCAATTTCAAAGTTATTGTCACCTATATAAAATGCAGCCTGCACAGTGTTTTTTTGATTTGTAGCTTTCATTAAAATAACCTTCTTTTAGATCTTGATTCGATGAGGGGTTAATAAGTCCATATCAAAAATCACACCATGCCCTGCATCTGAAGGAGCAACAGCCAAACCTTCTACTAACTTTAATGGGGTCTTGGTATATTGATCGATAGGAAAAGAGTGTACTTCTAGATAGCCAGCATGGGGTTGCGAAGCCATCAATGAGACATGTAATTCATGCATACCATGACTGCAAATTGTTAAATTATTTGCTTGTGCTAGAGCTGCAACTTTTAACCAACCGGTTATCCCGCCAATATTAGAGGCATCTGGTTGTAAATAGCTTAATTTAGCTTGGGCAATGGCATAACCAAATTCATAAATTGTATGTAAATTTTCTCCCATTGCTGTGGGAATATTAATATTATCAGCAATACGACCAAAACCTTGATAATCGTCGGGAATTGTGGGTTCCTCAAACCAAGAGATGTCATATTCTTCAACGGCATTCGCTAGCTTTATCGCTTGCTCAACTGACAATGAATAATTGGCATCAATCATAAATTTATGATCTTTCCCAAGTAAATTTCTAACTGCAGCAATACGAGCCACGTCAGTGCGATAATCAGGTAAACCTACTTTTATTTTTACGGCATTAAAGCCTTTATCTAAATAATTCCGGATATTGTTGAGTAGTTTTTCCTCTGAAAAATTCAAATCGATGCCGCCAGCATATGCTTTGGTTTTATTACTCGCTCCACCAGCTACACACCACAAAGGCTGATTTAATCGTTTGCAACGAATATCCCAAAGCGCAATATCAACGGCTGAAATAGCAAAAGACACTAAACCACCTCGTCCAACATAGTGTAAATGCCAGCCCATTTGATCGTTGAGGTATTCAATGCGATTGGCATTTTCATCCAATAAAAACGGCTTCAACTCATCTTCAAGTAATGAGTGAATCGCTTTGCCACCTTTACCACCTGTATATGTGTAACCAACACCTTGGTAACCATCTTGACAAGTTATTCGACAAAGAATTAATTCAAAATGAGTATGGTCACCATGCATCGCATCGTTCAACACCTCATCTAAAGGAATTTGATAATATTCAATTTCAATATTTGTTATTTTACTATTACTATTTTTCATAACTTTGACAATCGTAAATTGTTAACAATAAACTATACAGTGTACTCAGTTATCTGATAAGGTCAATACATAGCCTGAAAAATATAGAAAATAATCAATTTATCTATTTTCATAAATGACTAAAAGTAAAAATAAAACTGTATTCGTTAAGTTTTTTCATTAAATTTCAAAAAGGAATAACTATGTTGCTCTTTATTATCTTTGTATTAGTTATGTCATTGATTGCTGCTAAAGTTGCCTTACTAGAAATGAACGGTGGATAAATGAATAGTGAATTCAATAACAATCAAATAAAAGGAATAGGCTGATGCCCCACTTGTTAATGATAGGTGAGTGTATGATCGAGTTATCTCAAAATAATGAACTCGGTGAATATAAACAAAGTTTTGCTGGTGATGTATTTAATACGGGGGTTTATATCAAGCGCTGTTTAAAAAAGAGCGCACAAGTGAGTTTTTTATCGGTTATTGGTCAAGATAAAATGAGCGGACAATTGTTGAACTTAATGACTGATGAGCAAATTAACACTCGTTATCTATATCGCTGTAGTTCAAATAAAATGGGCTTGTATATCATTAACATTGATCAATATGGCGAAAGGACCTTTGATTATTGGCGAGAAAACTCTGCCGCTAGACAACTGATAAAATTTTTCAGACAAGACAATGATAAAATGGATTTCAGTTTTGTCACAACAATATTTTTTTCCGGTATTTCAATTGCGATTTTACCTTCTGAAGACTTAGAAGATTTTTGGGAATTTATTGAATGCCGACGCTCTAGCGGCTGCCAAATCGTTTTTGATCCTAATTACCGTCCCGCACTATGGTCTTCACCTCAACAGGCAAAAGAGGCATTCGAAATTGCTTACTCTCTTTCAGACGTTGTATTACCTGGCTTGGATGATCATAAGAATCTATACAATCACGAAACTGCAAGTGAAATTGCCAGTCACTTAGAAGCTAAAGGCATAGGCGAAATCATTATAAAAAATGGAGATCTGGAAGTGCTTATCAGTGTAGAAGGCAAGCGCACTCAAATAGGCATTATCCCAGTAACTAAGGTCATTGATACCACTTCTGCAGGTGATGCGTTTAATGGCGGATATTTGAGTGCCAGACAAAGTGGGAAATCGGTAAAAGACGCTGTTATTTATGCGGCAAATGTCGCCGGTTGTGTTATCCAACACAAAGGCGCCATTGTGCCAAAAACTTGTTTTAGCACAGCAATAACTCCTTTGACTTAGTTTTTGCCTTTTATTCGACCTTTGGCAATAAGACCTGCTTTTATATGCGGCTCTAATTCCATGGTCGGCTGAAAAAACGTTGCTTCATCATAACGTCCTACTTGGTCGCGTGGATTTCTATAGTAGGGATTATTAGCACCGCGTTGTAAATCACAATC
>Ga0209707_1000598_pt1 | contig 21300 bp, 11 predicted proteins | sample EN4Hudsemesocosm_FD_184630 | JGI IMG/M metagenome (GOLD analysis project Ga0209707, IMG submission 184630) | Methane-oxidizing microbial communities from mesocosms in the Hudson Canyon - EN4B Hudson Canyon (SPAdes) (version 2) | ecosystem: Environmental > Aquatic > Marine > Cold seeps | place... | reverse complement strand
TTGATACTGTTTCATTGCTACACTTGCATTCATGTCACACTCCTTATTTATGTCTAAACTGCTTAAAATATAAATACCTTCAACTAGTATCTATATCGTCTTGAAAACATAAAACTTTAGCTATTTAATTAAAAATAAATTCATCATTTAACACGCTAAAAAAATACAGCCATTGAATTCTGAATTAATGCCACACAAAAAACCACAAACAAAAATTCAACTAAAAAAAATCGCATCTAAAGACACTTAAGTGATTTATTTGTTACGAACAACCCCTGGTAAATTTTCAAACTGCTGCGCCAAATAAGTACTAGTATTTTGCAGCTGCCCTAATAGCAAATCCATTGCGGAAAATTTAGAGCGATAGCGTTTTTCTATTGCTATTAGTCGCTTACCTAACACCTCACGATCATCCGCCACATCGCTAATACTACTTTTTAAACTTGCCTCCCTAGAAACAACCGATCCAGTTGACGACAAATACGCATCTAAGGTTTCATCTAATTTAGACACCAGCCCATTATCACTCGCAAACAACTCCGATACAGCTGTAAAATCCTCAGACATTACCTCAGCCAATCGAGTTGTATCTACTTGAAAATGCCCTGCCTCATCGGTAGTAATACCAAGCTCTGTAATATTGCCATATTTTAAACCATCAATCGAGTCACCTAAAATATTACGCACACTGCTTTGCACACCTCGCAATAAAGCATCACCCTGCAAAGGCCCTGCTATTTTTGTTTCCGGATCATAACTTGATAATGCTTTGAGCGTATCAGTCAATGCATTATAAGTTAATGCAAATCGCTTCACTTTTGCTTCAATAGCGCCTGAATCTAACTCCACCGTTAAAGTTCCAGCTGTTCCAATCTCTTCTTTCTTTAAATCAATCGTCACACCTGTAATAACATCAGAAAAACTATTACTATCTTTTGTGACTAATTGATTATCCAAATTAAATGTTGCATCTTGCGCAGGTTGCGCAACAATTAAATTTGCAGAATCTAATCGCGCCAAATCAAAACCATCCGCGCCATCATCATCGATCGCAGCAATAGTAATCGTATTAGCAGAACCATTAGTGCTCGAATCTAATACCAATTGAGGCCCACCATCCACGTTAATGATTGATGCAGAGACACCTGAATTATCAGGGGCATTATTAATTGCATCACGAATACCCTCAAGCGTATTATTAGTACTATCCACTGCAATTTGAAAAGTACTGGCACCGAGACTAATATCTAATGTGCCCGTACCAATAATCTCAGTATCTGAATCAGTAAAACTATTTGAGCGCACTTTAGCTGGCTGCGCCAAGGTTAAAACCTCTATCTCGTAACTCCCTGCTGCTGCAGTCTGATCAGCAGAGGCCGTAAAGAGTGAAGTATCACTAGAACTGGACGAACGAGGCTGTAATTTATCAACTTTACTTAAACTTTCTAAGCTAGTTTGAAATTCACTGAGTGCAGATTTTAACTGGCCTATTGCGGATAAATCTGATTGATATGTTGCTTCGCGCTTATTCAAACGTAACGAGGGAGCCGCTCCCTCAGCTCTCACTAATTGCGTGACTAAACTATCAATATCAAGCCCAGAACCTATACCAGATGATGTAAGTGCCATAATTGCTCTCCTTATAAATAATTTATCACTTTTTACTTTAAAAGCTTATGCTTCTGAAGTAAAAATATTAAATGCTTGCTCCATCGAACCACCATCAGTTAGCTCACCTAAATCAGCAGCTAATTTAAGTACTTCTTCGGTAGGATATTGCTTAATCACTTCCTTGCTTTTAGTGTCTAATATACTTACCACATCACGACCACTTGCCTCATCAACCGAAAAAGCCAATCCTTTCTGATCAACCTGAAGTTGTTTGTTAATTTTTTCAACGGCAGCATTCAACTCTTCAGTGCTTACTGGTTTTTCAGCGACAGTCGCTTTTTCTTCAACAACTTCTTTTTTCTTTGCTTCCTCGACCTTAGCAACAACCCCATCTACTTTAGTTTTCGGGCCGTCTTGAAGCACAGAAACACCCTGCGGCTTTGAGTCAACAAAGGGGATATTTGTCATGTTTGGATTAATGTCCATAACGTTACTCCTATTTTAATAATAACAAATGGAGTTAGCTCTTTATAAGCTAACCCCTGTTATTCGTTAATTATTTTTAACCTAATAAACTCAATACACCTTGTGGAACTTGGTTAGCCTGAGCCAACATCGCAGTACCTGCCTGCACCATGATTTGAGATTTAGTTAAGTTAGCCGTTTCTTCCGCAAAATCGGCGTCAAGAATTCGACTTCGTGCAGCACTTAGGTTTTCAGAGGTTGCTTGCAAGCTAGTAATCGTAGCATCAAACCTGTTTTGCACAGCACCAAGGTCTCCTCGATACCCACTAATTTGAGATAACGCAGCATCAATGATCTCAATAGCTGTTTGCGCACCCTCAGCTGTTCCAATATCAACTGTTGATAGTTTTTGGCTTTCAGACCCTTGAGCAACCCCTGAAGCAGAACTAAAAATTGACCCATCCCCTGATGCTGTTGAAGAAGAAACCGTATAAGTTCCAGCAGAATGAAAATCCACTCTTCCCGTTACCCGTGTAGCATCTGTCGCATCCGCAGCACCCGACCCAACCAAAGAAGCACTTGCCGTTGTACTAACGACATCACCATTATCATCATCCACAGCATAAGCAGTTACTGATGCACTTGCAGAGCCACTGTGCACATATTCACCAAAAGCTATATCCTCACCATCACTCTGAGTTAACTTAATTGAATCTCCCTCTACATTCAACTCAGCAGTTATCCCTGTGGTACCCGCTTTTTTATTAATTTCAGAAACCAACGAGCTTAAATCACCACCTGAAGGAATTTGAGCAGATATCGTCTCTCTTGTAGAATCTGTCGTTGTCCCGTCCCCCGTATATAAATCAAATGAAATAGTTCCAGAAGTTAATGCAGATAACTTAACCTCTGTAATGGCATCAGCAGTTACTCCTGTTTCAGATTCTCTTGAAGTAATTTCAGCCGCAATATCGAATGCTGAGTCATTTTCATTAATTTTTAAATCATCTATTTTTCCAAATGTCCCACTAATTGTTAAATTACCCGACGCTACCCCATTGTCTGTAATTCCTGTACTTGAGGTTCCTGATGCAGCTGCCTGAACCGACACAAGCCCCCCTGTTGCATTTGTATTCTCCGCATCAATAGTATTGTCTTGCAAGTTTGTAGTTGATGACCCCTCAATAGAAACATTAATTGTTTGATTCGCATTTGCACCTACTTGAAATTTTTGCGATGTAAATGAACCATCCAATAATTTCAAACCATTAAACTCAGTGGTTGATGAAATTCGATCTACTTCTTGTTTAAGCTGATTAACTTCAGATTGCAATGCAGCTCTATCCGAAGCCGAATTAGTTGAATTAGAAGACTGAATCGACAACTCACGCATCCGTTGCAATAAGTCAGTTGTTTGCGACAACGCCCCTTCTGCCGTTTGTGCTAATGAAATACCGTCATTAGCATTTCTACCTGCCTGGTTTAAACCGTTAATCTGTGAAGTCATACGATCCGAAATCGCAAGACCCGCCGCATCATCTTTTGCACTATTAATACGCAAGCCTGATGATAATCGTTGCAATGAAGTTGCCAACCCACTTTGTGATTTACTCAAATTACGTTGTGAATTCAACGATAAAATATTGGTATTGATTACTGAAGCCATGATCGTTCTCCTAGAGATGTGCCGAAAATAAAGTTCATTTTAATTTTTTTGAAACAACTAATTATTGTTCTCTGCCTTGAGTATCGACCTAGTAACAATAATCTTTAATTTATTTATGTGTATTATTATAGATACCTTTCATTAAAATCAGCGCAGATTAAAGTAAAACTAAAGCGCTCTACGCAATCAAAGTTACCAATAACCCCGCCCCCCAATGCTGTTGACTTAAGAATAAGCTCCTTCTCCAAAGGGAGAAGGTTGGGATGAGGGGAGTTATAAAGGCATGATTTTATTCTCCTCACCCAACCCTCTCCAACAAGAGAGGGCTTAAGTCAACAGCATTGACCCCGCCCCCCCTAATATCACCAACCAGCCAATGACACATTGCAACAAGGCGTTTACAATCCTTTTTTCACCACACGACTAAAAATTGCAGCAAGTCAACATCACCGTTTTTTTCATCATCAACCCGATGCATCAAATAAACTAATTTCAAAATCACTGACTACTTATTAATCATATCGCTTATGATAGGCTCATAAAGCTAAGGCAATAACGCTGCCACCCATTCATCAATATGGTCATCTAACATATAATTCTCAATTACCCATTTCTGCAATGCCTCTCCTTCTTCTTTCAAGGCAACTGGTTCGTTAATTTTATCTTTTATTACCCTAATCCACTCATTTACATTATTAGCAACACGCGTAACGGGTGCATTTTGATAGGGCAAAATATCTGTACACACAACAGGCCACCCTAAAATCCCATACTCTAGTAATCGTAAATTAGTTTTACACTCATTAAACTTATTATGCCCTAAAGGGGCAATGGCTAAATCCAAATCTAAATCTGCAAGTTTTTGAGGATAAAAATCAAACTGAACCGCACTATAACTTTCTGCTACAAAAGATTTCAACTCTACCGAAATATCACCCATAAAAATCCAGTCCACCTCTTTATGCAAAGCCTCAACTACAGGTAAAATAAACTGTAAATCACTAACATGCTCACAGCCGCCAGCCCAGCCTACTCGTAGTTTTTTTCGTATTTTATTTTCTGGTTGTGTTAAATTTCTCCAGCGCCACGTTTCTAAATAATTAGGCACAACAACAATATCACTTGTCATTTTAGAAAACTCTTCTGCCAAAGCATTATTTGCAACAACCACCCTATCCGAGTGATTAAAAAGCTCCTGCACCTTTCTCCTTACATTTTTTGGCCACAACCCCTGTTTAGGATGCTTATGTGGAAGCATATATACAAGGTCATCTAAACCACAAACCTTAAAGACATCATTAAATCTATGATATCTTTTCCATGGGCCTAACATATGATCAAGAAAACCATTTTGAAGCAACAATACATCTGGTTTAATTCGCTCAATTTCAACAGGTGTAGGAAACACGAGGCTATCCCAATTATTAGCTAAGCTCACATCTATCAAACCGGCCTCCGACAACGCCCCTAACGGCCCCCTAACTCGGTACTGCCCTACCCCATTACTATCCAGTGGAAAAGCATAAACTCTAGGTTTATTTTTACAGTCAATACCCCAGGTTACATTCAAAGAATCGTCAATCTGAAAATCGCTCGTTTTTAAAGATAAATTTTTATTATAAGCCGGGTCACTTGCTAATTGTGGCAGCCATTTTTCCACCATAGAGTCAACTTCATACTGAGTTTGAATACGTTTTTTCTCATCTACCTTAAGCTTTTTAATTGAACTTGAACCATGATGAATAAGTGTTACATAAGGTGTCCATACATTGCGCTTACCAAGTGACTTCACTTTTAAGCACAAATCAATATCATTGTATAAAATTTTAAATTTCTCTTCATCTAAGCCGCCCACCTCAAGATACGTAGATTTTTTCAGCATTAAACAGGCCGCAGTCACCGCAGACATACTCTGGACACACATAGCCCTATTCATATACCCTGCATCATCCATTGAAATCCCAATATACGGATGCTCGGCAACGCCATTTCCTCCCATACCTAAAATAACACCCGCATGTTGAAGAGTCTTATTAGGAAAAACCAGTTTCACACCAACAACACCGACATCTGCACATTGCGCATAATTTAACATGCCTTGTAACCAATTTTCTTGCAGCACCATCGTGTCATTGTTTAATAAAACAACATAATCTCCTAACGACTTTGAAATAGCATAATTATTAATCGCTGAATAATTATAAACATCATCATATTCAATGACCTTAATTAAATTACTGCCCTTTAAGCTTTCAAAATAATCAATTGTTTTAGCTTCAGAGCTTTGATTATCTACAATTATAACTTCGTAATTTGTATAGCTTGTTTTTTCAAGAATACTATCAATACACGCCTTTAATATATCCAGCTGATCTTTGGTAGGGATAATTATTGAGACCTTGGGTACTTCATCATGAATATATCTAATGAATAAATTACCTTTATCATGCTCAATATCTATAGTAGCTTGAATATTAACCCTTTTAAAATAGTCCGTTAATAAACTCGCCCTCAACTCAACTTGATCAATTTTTATTTTTTCAACGGCCTCCAACCTATGAAGCAAAACACTCTCTTTATGGGTAATAGTAGATTCAGAGAAGGGCTCTAAATAACGTAAAATTAAATCATACGCAATAAATACGCTTGGAAAAAAAACATCACCAAATTCACAATGCTCAGTTAAGCTAAAAAAAACTAAACCTCCAACATAGTCTGTTGAATACAATAAATCTAAATTAAAATCAGGCTTAAAATTTGGAGCATAATAATAACCATCAGGAGTAAGAGTATCTTCATCGCTATAAATAACCTTACTATCAGGGTAATACAATGAATACTCAATACAAGCACTAAGTGCATGAGTCTCCAACACATCGCCTGCCTCTAAAAAAACAACCCACTCACTTTCTACATTTAATGAATGTAGAATTACGTTAAGGTTAGTTGCTTCAGAAATATGCAACCAACTTAATTGCTCGACCTCATTAAATAATTCATCAGGACAGGGAAAGCAACCAACTACTGATAAATGCCAATTTTCATAGTTTTGCGCGCCCATACTGTCAATAGTATTTGCCAGCAAAGACAAATTTTCATTATCAACATAAATAAGACAATGGATTTTTGGTAAACTCTTATTTACAGCCTGTAAAAATAAATTACTTTGCTGCAAGCCCTGTTTACTTTTAATAGAGAGCCATTCCTGATAAATAACATCATCATTTTTTGATATCCTGTCCGTCAAAGTATAGCCTGAGCTTTTACATATAACGCCAAACAATCTTTCAACTGCATGAGCTACAGTGCCATCAAGTTGACCCAACTCACCTTCAAAGTTTTCTTCAGTTAAATTTAGCTGTAAAATTTTTTTCAGTGCTTCAGGCCGAAACCAAAACATAGAACCTGCAGCATAAGAATAATTTTTACTATCAAAATTTTCTTTATCAATACCAGGTAATAATTGATTAACTATCTGGTAATTAATATCAGTTGATTTAAACGGGTGCAGCTGCTTGACTGGAGAAAAAACACCCAAATTAGGGTTTGAATCAAATAAATCAAAAATATCACTAACTCGTTTTTCCCAAAGAGCCAATGACCTTAATGTTATTTCACGCCAATTTTTACCATAATCATCAAAACCCTTATAACCTTTAAGGTGAGGACTTTTCTTAGTATGTAATTTAAGTATTAGCTTGTAATTTAAAAAATTAATTTCGTTAAAAATAGTTAAAAAGGGCAAAATATCCCTTCCTTTATTAGGGAGTTCATAAAGTTTAGCCGCAGGGAATGATTTCAAAATTTCTGGTGAAATATCTTTTGCTTCACCTTCCTGAATAGATATATAAAGATCAAATTCAACTGGTATAGCCACCAAGGACTTCTTTAACTCCTCCCATAAATCTATATAATATAAATGGAGGACAACTGCAATTGATGAACTCTTAAAAAATTCACCCGGAGTACTGCCAAAACCATATTTATTAAACACATTATTACCTTTAACATCAGCAATAATTTCACCCATATTTTTTATATTTATTTCTGAACATATATATAAACTTCTTTTATCAGACAGATACCTTTTAACATTCTTATTATACTGACTATCCGGCAATAGATTCCTTGCCCTATTTCTATCTTTTTGTCTCCTGTACTCTACATCTATTTTCTCTTCCAACCCATCTTTTGCAATATAAGAATCATGATCAATAACAGCTGCTTTTCCTGCTGGCAAATGGAAGCCTATATCTTCATCTGCCATATAAACATTTAACAATCCAGCAAGATAAACCCGCACTCCATAATCAGCATCTTCCTCTCCATAAAGACCATAGTCCTCACACCAATAACCAAGTTTCTCTCTTATCCTTTTTGAAATTAATACACAAGCACCGCCTATATTCCCATTCTCTTTAGGCCTTACTTTGCACGTTTCTATTTCTTTTAATTCGTAGCTTATTGGCTCAAAATTATACCCAACCACTCCGACTTTTTCTATTCTATTAGAAACATTAATTAAATCTCGCAGCCAATTTTTTTTCTGAATAATAATATCATTATCTAATTTTAGATAATATTCTGCCTCTGGTTCACACTGCCATGCAATATTCGATGCCTTTGATACGCCTAAATTCTCATTTAAAAGCACTAAATTTTTAATAATTCCCTTATTATATAAATCTTTCAATACTAATTGCGTACCGTCACTGCTATTATTATCTATGACCGTGATAGCATAAGGATAACGAGTGCAATTAACTATTGACTCAATAGATTTTCGAGTAAAATCTATTCTATTATAGGTAACCATACCGATGTTAACAAAATTATTTTTACTTAAACTTTCTTTATAATAAAAACCTGTTGGAACTTTTTTATTATATTGGTCGAATTTATTTTTATACTGATTTAACACAAGCTGAGTTTCATTTGCGCTAGTACTAGCATCACTATTAACAATGCCTTTTAAGTTATGAAGATACAAACCTAAATATTCACCCAAATGCAGCATTTTGTAATGGAGAGCAATTCGACACCAAAATTCAAAATCACCAGCAGATTTCAAGCTTTCGTCAAAAAAACCAATTTTCTCATGCACACTTCTTCGCCACACAGGCTGTGGCCCCATATGACAGCCTGTACCCATTATTTCAGGAGTATACTCTGGTTTCTTACTATAACCTGTTCTGATATGACTTAAAAAATCGCTATTTGGGTGAGAAGTTATAAAAAAATCACCATAAACCAAGGCTACATCAGGGTTTTCTTCCAGTGCATTTATCATGACTTCTAGTGCATCTAGGCGCAACCGGTCATCCGTATTAGAAAAAGTTATATATTTTGCTTTACTTAATTTAACCCCTCGATTTAAGGCTTGGTAAACAGTCTCCCTTTCATCAGTCCTTAAATATTTGATGTTTTTATGTCCCTTCATATAACGAGAAACTATTTTCCCTTCATTAGATGGAGAGCAACTATCAATAACAATAATCTCAACTTTATTTCCAAGAGTTTGATTCAATAAATCTTTTAATCTACCTTCTATGAATTCCTCACTATCATAAGTTGATACAATCGCTGAAATTAAATAATCACTATTTTCTGATTCAGTTAATTCATCCTTAATTATGGTTTCTTCTGAATTATTAGCAAATAATTTGTTATCTGATTTTTTAGATGTTAAGAAATATAGCGGCCTTAATTTACCCTCACTAAACCCTAAAAATATTGACTTCAAACCAAAACAATCAAACAACCAGTCGTGATATTCAGGTGTGTCAATGTTGGGCGCAGCATGTCCTTCAAAAAATATCCCTTTCCTAACTTTTGAAATAATATATCGAAACAATTGCTCACGTTGCGTCAGTTCTCTCGTTCTATATACAGAAAAAAAGAAAGCATAGTCAACTTTGTCTGGACTATTGGCATTAATAATCTGTTCAAATTCTGAATCATTAAAATCCACGTTTAAATAATGTAAATTTTTAAAGCCAGTAATACTCTTTATCTGTTGAGTTGCATTAAAGGTTTCCTTAAAGCCTTCAACCCCCCAAACATCTTTAGCACCCGCTTGAACTGCTTTTATACAAGCCTGCCCTAAATTACACCCAAAATCCATAACGGTCTGATCACGCAATAAATTCATCTGCATTAAATCAAATCGTTTTAATGTTCTTTCCCCCTGTAACCCGGCCAAAGGAATTGATTGGTATGAACGAAACCAACCAATATTACTAATCTGTTGTTTTAGCACATCTATTTTTTCCTGGGCCAATAGCTCATGGAACTCTTCTTCATGGACAATTAATAACACATCAATATAGCGAAAATGCGCCATAGCACTAGCCGTAATACGCCTAGCTCCATCAACCATAAATAAAGTATTTGGCTCCGAATTCCCACCCATTAATTTTAAGGTATGACCACTTACATAAAGCGGCATGCCCAAATCCTGACCCGATTGAAGTAACTTCGCATAATTTAATATGTATTGCTCTCTTGATGCACCCTCTGCCTGATAAAAATCAGCTGAAATATCCTTAATATTTTCCGGCTTTAAAATATCAAATGTTTCATTACGACTAATATCCTTAATCTCACAACGTACCGTAACAACAACTGATTTATCCCATAGCTTGTCATTCCATATCATTTTTCCTTGTAATTTATTGATAATAATATGCTGAAAAATTGCTTTGATCGCATCTAAACCTGATCCGATTTCGGAAATATTATAATTTTTTAAGGTTTGATAAACAGATTGTGTTTTTTCATGTACATCAACTGGCTGTACAGAAATATATTTTTCAGTATTACCAAAAGCAGGTTGAAAATATTTTTTTAATTTATGATTATCTATAAATTTATGTGAACTAAGGTTTTGAATATTATCGCCATTCAAGCTATAGCTCAACTTTGATGTTTCTAATAAGCCATCAAGCAAGCCTTGAACCTCTTTGTCTTCAGGATGGATATTTAAATATTCAAACAAAACTTGCTGTGATTTGTCAGCCTTCCCCCATTTTTGCAATACACTGAATAAATTTATAACCGTTGTTTTATTATCAGAATCCAACTCATAAGCTTTAAATAAATATTGTAAGGAAGCTTCAGAGCTACCTTCATGATCCTCCAAACCCCCTAAATTATTTAACTCTAAAGAGAGCGTGGGATCAATTTTTAATGCTTGCTTAAATAGCGTCCTTGCTGAGTTCAAATTTCCCTGTTGAAATTCAACTTCACCCTGCAAAACAAGCCTATTTAATTTATTTTTATTTTTATTTTTATTTAGGGTTCTTGTATCTTCCATCGATTTTTTAGTCATTTGTTGATTATAAATAGCATTTAATGTTTGGTTTCGCTGCACTGCCCCCTGATTTTCAAGAAAGCCATCCCGAAAAATATCTGGTGGATTTCTGAAAATTTCAGGCTATATTCTATAGCCAAACGACATCAAAATGCAGAATTTAACACCTGAAAGTTATCGAGGCGCTTTTCAACTACTGCAGTTGATCAATGATAACCCGCGCCATCAAGTACAATATTGATACAGTGACTTGATGCCTAATGTGTCTTTATTTTGTCAAAAAAATCGAGAATAGGCTCACCGCTCACTATTGATATGTCAACACTCATCAGAACACATCAGGTTCACATAGTTTCCCTGAATTTCGCAACTTATAGAAACAAATAATCATTGGAATACTACACTTTTTAAATTATCTTTTATGAAATTGTAAATAAAGACATATTCATCTATATAACGCTTTATAATTACGTGAGCATTATTTTTAGATGTACCATAAACGATCGCTAGATGTTTTTTGCATAATTATTTTCAATGCGTCTCGGAATTGATTTTTCATACAAATCTCTTGCCATCATAATTTAGCATAATTATCGATATTGAACAGCCTGTCATCATTAGCTTGCCAACACATTTGCTAAAAACATTATTTCCTCTGCTAGTTCAGTTTGATGGTTCCCAACAAAAAATCCATTTTCATTTACATATTCTGCATTTTTTAATGATTCAGGGATTTCATAATCAAAATATTGCAGCACTTCATTTTTAGCAAAATTTCCCGCCATAATAGGTCGACATTCAATTCCATTTTCCATCAATTTTGAGATAATTGTCTTCCTCTCAATTCCAGCACCTTCTTTTATTACAAAGGAAAAGCCAAACCAACTGCTACAGCCTATCTCTTTTTGTATGCTCAAATAAGGGTGATTGGCAAACAATGCCTGGAAATAGTAACTATTTTCTCTTCGCTTACTAATAAAGCTAGGTAATTTCTTTAACTGTTCAATACCAATCGCCCCACTCATCTCTAAGGGTCGAACATTATACCCCGGCAATACAAATTTAAATGATTCTTCAAAAAGGTCATTACTTTTAATTCCTGACACATAGTTTTCTTTAGGTAGGTTACGTGTCCAACCATGAGCCCGCATACATAATAAAATATGATAAAGCTCTTCATCGTCTGTGACCACACAGCCACCTTCCATGGTCGCCATATGATGACTAAAAAATGAGCTAAACGTACCAATAACACCAAATGTGCCTGCTTGCTTACTATCAAACATAGCACCCATGGACTCACAATTATCCTCTAATAGGTATATATCTTTTTCAACAATCAACTTATTAATTGCAGTAAAATTATTAGGGTTGCCTAAAAGATTAACAGCCAATATTACTCGGGTTTTATCTGTGATTGCATTTTCTAACTGTTGCAAGTTAATATTCAGTGTATCTAGATCAATATCAACAAACTTTACTTTTAACCCATACTGTTGCAATGGAAAATAGGTTGTAGACCATGAGACAACAGACACAATGACCTCATCACCACGTTTTAGCTTGAGTGCTTCATTCTTAGTATAAAAAAGTGATGCGATCATCAATAAATTTGCAGCTGAACCTGAGCTCACCATCACTGTATATTTAGACCCAAAAAACTCAGAAAATCGCTGTTCATATTCAGCTACATACTTACCCATAGTGAACATATTTGAATCAATTACTTTTTGAATTGCACTTAATTCTTTCTCATCCCAAGTGTTACTTGCTAGAGGATAATTGATCATACAGCTACCTCATTTAAATAAAAATCATATGTTTTCTTCAGCCCATCAGATAACATAGTTTGGTGATGCCACCCAAAACCTTTTAGTTTAGTGTCATCAATCAGTTTTTTTTTCATACCCACTGGCTTAGATAAATCATGCACAAATTCACCAGTAAACCGGGTCACTTCGGCTATTGCTTGGTAGTATTCATTTATTGTATAGTCGTGTCCAAGGCCTACATTAATATTTTGTGGCATGGTTTCAAATTTAGTAATAGCATAGAAAATGAAATCAGCTAAATCAGCAGCATACATAAATTCTCGTCTCGCTAGCCCGTCCCCCCAAATATCTACCTGTGTTTCGCCTTTCAATTTGGCATCGGCAAGCTTTTTAATAACTGCTGGGATCAGGTGAGAGTGTTTAGGATCAAATTTATCAAATCGACCATAAAGATTACATGGAATCACTGTTTTATATCGATACGATTCATCTTCTCTATGTATATACTCACAAAGTCGTGTGCTTGCAACCTTTGCTAGAGCATAACCCTCATTTGTTGGTTCAAGTTCACCCTTTAAAATAAGCTCTTCTGCCAGCGGATTTATAGTATCTCGTGGATACATACAAGAACTACTCAAGTTTATAAGCTTTTTTATACCAGATTCTTTAGCTGACATCAAAACATTGAGTCCAATTTGCATGTTGTCGACTAAGAATCGAACGGGCTCAGATATATTCGCTTGAATCCCACCAATAATACCTGCTGCATGGATTATCATGTCAGGTTGATTTTTATTTAAATAAAAATCAACCTCTTCACGGTTCAGCAAATTCAGCTCACAACTGGAAGGCGTCAGAATCTTATAATTGCTGGCTGAAACATGCTCAAGAATATTCATTCCCACCATGCCTCTTGAGCCGGTTAATAATATTTTCATTTGCCTCTCATCATTCTGCTGATACTGAAATATCGTGGCCGTGGGCTTTCAACAATGCATGCTGTTTAGCTATTTTCAAATCTTCAGCAACCATTTCCTCACATATTTGTTGTAATGTAATTTCAGGTATCCAGCCTAACTTGTCTTTCGCTTTACTTGGATCGCCTAATAAGGTTTTAACTTCTGCTGGCCTAAAGTAACGCGAATCAATTTGAACGACCACATCTCCTACCTTTAATGCATGCGCGTCACTTCCTTCAATGGATTCAACAACCCCTTTTTCTTCTAGCCCTTCACTTTCAAAACGAAGTGTAATTCCCAGTTCTTTTGCTGACAATTCAACGAACTGTCTAACCGAGTATTGAACGCCTGTTGCAATTACAAAATCTTCGGGTTGATCTTGCTGTAACATCATCCACTGCATACGCACATAATCTTTAGCATGCCCCCAATCACGAAGCGCATCCATATTCCCCATATAAATACACTTTTCTAGACCTTGAGCAATATTGGATAAGCCACGAGTAATTTTTCGAGTGACGAATGTTTCGCCTCGGCGTGGAGACTCATGATTGAATAAAATACCATTACAGGCATACATACCATAGGATTCCCGGTAATTGACTACAATCCAATACGCATACATTTTAGCTACTGCATACGGAGAACGAGGATAAAAAGGAGTTGATTCTTTTTGAGGTGTTTCTTGAACAAGTCCATAAAGTTCTGATGTAGATGCCTGATAAAATTTTGTTTTCTTTTCCAGACCAAGCAGGCGAATTGCTTCAAGTAAGCGTAATGTACCCAGTGCATCAACATCCGCAGTGTATTCAGGTGATTCAAAACTTACTGCTACATGTGACTGGGCACCAAGGTTATAGACTTCATCGGGTTGAACTTCTTGCAAAATACGTGTCAAATTAGATGAATCGGATAAATCCCCATAATGCAATTTTAACTTTCGATTTGGCTGATGTATATCTTGTAAAATATGGTCTACCCGCTGCGTATTAAAAGATGATGAGCGACGTTTTACCCCGTGTACTTCATAACCTTTTTCAAGTAAAAATTCCGCCAAATAGGAACCATCTTGACCAGTGATACCAGTTATTAATGCTTTTTTCATTTAGATTGCCCTACTATCTCTAATAATAATTTTCTAGCTAGTTCTTTAATTTTATGGTTCAACATGTTGCGTTAGGTTTTACTATGTTGCCCCTTAATTTTTAAGAAAGTCAACCCGAAATATATCCGTTGGATTTCTGGAAATTTCAGGTTTTATTCTATACCAGTATTAAAGGATGCTGTTAATCGTTGGCCAATTTCATCGTCAACACACGCTTTATCAAAGATAATTATTGCCGCCATCGATTGATAGGCTGCTAATATAAAAAGGAAGGTAAACTTTACACTTTTTTAAAAAGTCAACGAAATTACTTGTTAGGTTTCACTACGTTGTACTATGATTTTCAAGAAGGGCAGCCCGAGTGTAATCCCCCCGAATATTATGAACAATAAAATAACGCAAAAAAATATAAAAAAATAGTCCAGATAGTTTAGGTAGTTATACTTTGACTCGTTAGAGTGGAAATCATCTTATGGATTGCTGAACAAGAAGGTACCCAAAAAAGCTCCTGAATTGGATTTCAACGAATTCAAGATTGCATCTATGGCAGCGAAATGGCTAGAAAGCTAAAGGCATCTCCTTACACACAAGTCTGAAATAAGCCTGTAAAATGTAATTATTTGAGTAGCGATGAGTAAGACTTGGGCAAAAATGGAATTTTATAATTTAGATTTAGGTGATGAACGCCTTAATAAAAGAGCTGTTAAATTGATAGAAACTTTTACAACATCTCCTAAGTTAAGCATCTCCCAAGCCTGCCAAGGTTGGGCCGAAACACAGGCAACTTATCGTTTGTATGCGAATGAAAATGTGACTTGGGAAAAGTTATTAATGGCGCATACCGATCAAGTTGAACAGCGCATCATCGCGAGTGAAGAGCCTGTTATTTTATGCTTACAAGATACGACAGAATTAGATTTTAATGGACAAGAAACTGAGGATTTAGGCCGCCTGTCTTATGATACTCAAAGAGGCATGTATCTACATCCAACGCTTTGCATTACACCTGACCGAATCCCTTTAGACATCAGTGATGCTTGGATGTGGGCAAGAGGGCAAAGTAAAAAAGAAGATCAAGAAAACGCCACGATAAAAGAAAGTGATCGCTGGATAGAGGGTTATGAGCGTGTGGCTGAAATGGCCGAACGCTGCCCTGACAGTCGGCTCGTTTATGTTGCGGATAGAGAAGGTGATATTTTAAGTCTTATGCAGAGAAGTAAAGCGTCAAATTTCCCTGCTGATTGGCTTGTAAGAGCCAAGCACAACCGTAAATTATCACCCGATGAAAAGCTTTGGGAGAGTATTGATAAACAAGAGGTTACAAGTCGAGTGAGCTTTATTAAGTCCCGTAAAAAAGGCGAAAAATCTCGACAAGTTTATCAAGAAATTAAAGTGTTACGCTGCACTTTTCCAGTAAAAGGAAAAGAAGGTATTGAAGTGACATTGGTTCAGGCAAAAGAAATCAACCCGCCCAAAGGGAAGTCGCCTCTTATATGGCGTTTATTAAGCAATCGAACAGTAGAAAATGAAGCCCAAGCCTGTGAATTGATTGACTGGTACCGTTGTCGTTGGGAAATAGAAATGTTTTTTGATGTTTTGAAGGTAGGTTGCAAGGTTGAAAAGCTTCAATTATCCAGTAAAGAACGCATTGAAAAAGCTTTGATTATGGCTATGATCGTTGCTTGGAGAGTCAGTAATGGTCATGTATCTTATGCGCTTAGGTCGTGTCTGTCCTGACTTGCCTGCTGAATTAATTTTTGATTCCTTAGAATGGAAATCATCTTATGGTTTACTGGACAAAAAGATACCGAAAAAAGTGCCTACCCTTAATGCAGTGCTAAGAAACTTAGCGACATTGGGCGGTTTCTTAGGGCGAAAATCAGATGGTGACCCTGGAGCCAAAAGTATCTGGATCGGTTTTCAGCGTATTCAAGACTGTGTCTATGGTATTCAAATGGCCAGAAAGCTAAAAGGCGTATTTTAGGACTTGTGTGTAAGGAGGTGGGCTTTTGGTCATCAATCAATAACCTTAATTTCTTCTATATTCTGATATATAAATTTCCCTCCTTTTCTTCCCCACCATATTACTTCTTTTGCATATTTTTTCTTATTTCCAAAATAATTTAATTCATCAATTATACGAACCCTATATTTACCTTTTTCAAGATTATATGATTTATTTACTAATTTAGATTTATAAAATTCATGGAAAGGATAGGTTAAATCAATTTCTTTATCACCATTTTCATTCCACTTAACAATTATAGATTTCTGATAAGTAATAATTTCATCTATTATTTTTTTTTCAATGTTGAGTGCAAATTTTTTATTGCTAAAATCAATAAATTCTTTTAATTCTAAGAAGAATTTATTTAAATCTTTAGAGATCCTTAGGTAAGATGCTTCATCTAATGCCCAAGTTATATCTGAAAATTCTTCAAGTATTGTATCTCTATTTTTTCCTTGAAGGTTTTCATCTAATTTTTTATTTACAAATCCTAATTCTTGTCCAATCATTGTTTCATGATTAATTTTAGCAAAGTTAATGAATTCTTCATAAAAAATTGAATATTTAAATTCATGAATTTCATATAAATATATTGATATAAACTGAGTTAAATTAAGGGTATGGCATGTTTGAACTATCCAAGAGAATATATTTGCTTTTCGATAATCATTTTTAGGCATGCTTCGTGTACTAGTGATAACCTCTTCATATTCTTGAGTGAAGTTGTCCCCAGGCAGTGAGTGATTTAGAAAAATGGGCATTTTTGTTGTTGCAACAAGGTGTTCTTTTTTATACTGTTTATCGTTCATAGGCGCATTGGGGAGGACGACACAATCATAAACAATTAATGAATTTTGTATTCCTGCTTCAAATAATTTGTCAATTCCTTCTTTAAAGCTATTGTATGATTCACCAGGTAAAGCCATAATAAGTTCCGTATATGTTGGAATTCCGGCCTTTTGATACCCAATAAAAAAATTTGTTAATGAATCAAACTTTAAGTTTTTTCGTTTAACCGTTGTTAATACTTCTTTATCCAGACTTTGAACGCTTAATGTAATACCTTTATCCATTTTGGCTTTATTCAGTACTTTCGCAATTTCAAATACCCTATTTGAACTGTTTTTTGCAAAAGCTACTCTGAATTGACAAGGGAATCCACTCTTCTCTTTTTCAATGCTAAGCATTTTTGCAAGATCTAAATCTCTTTCTAGTATGCCGAAATTAGCATCTGCACCAAAAATAAATCCTAGTTTATTCTCTCCAAACCAGTGTATTTCCTTTTCTAGTCTTTTAATATCAAAAGATTTTAATTTTGTTACAAATGAGCTCCCCCAATCACAATATGTACACTTATAAGGGCATCCCCTATTAGTTTCCCATATTGGTTGAAAGTTATATGGTAATTTTATGATTTCTTCAAATACACCACTTAAATATGGTGAAGGAATATTATTTATATCTTTTATTCTATCTCTTCTTATAAATGACGTAATTTTTTTTGTCTTATTATTAAAGGTTAGTCCTAATATTTTTTTAAAGTCTATTTGTGAATTAGGTTTAATATTTTCTTTTAAAATTTCATGAAAGGTTATTTCTCCTTCACCATGTACCGTAATATCTACAAAAGGATATTTATCAAAGAAGTAAGTCATATCATCAGGTATATGAGGGCCTCCAAATACAATAAGGCAATTTGGGAATTTTTCCTTGATTAATCTACTTACCTCTACATTAATTTCCCAATTCCATGTATAACATGATAATGCACATACATTCGGTTTATCTAAGTTTAATACGATTTTCTCAGGTGATTCACGCATAAAAATAAATTGTTTACTTGTATAGTTTTCACATATCTCTTTAAATGATTTAACATATGACCATAGTAGCCCTATAGAATATGGAATAAAAACTTCATTTCCATAGTTAAAATTAAACTGGAAAAAGTATATGTTTTTTTTATTGTTTTTCATTTTATTTATTCCCACCTAAACGGTGTTTTTCAAGATAGTTGTCACTCAAATATTTATCACAGGCTTGAATATACCCCCCCAAACTATCAAGACACTTATTTTAGATTCCTTATTTACTCTCGTTAAGCTGCTTCTCTTAAGGGTGTATTCAATAAAATACTTTCTTTGTACACAGTCATCGGTTTTTTATAATCGAGTGTTTCATGGAATCGCTTGTGATTATAGAATTCAATATACTCGTTAACGTCATCGTTTAATTCTGCAATTGTGTTGTATTTATTTAAGTAAATACGCTCACATTTTGCACTACGCCAGAAGCGTTCGATACAGATATTATCGGTTGCGCGACCTTTTCCATCCATAGAGATAGTAATCCCTTTGTTTTTCAGGCGCTGTGTATGAATTTCACTGGTATATTGGCTTCCTTGGTCGGTATTAAATATTTCAGGGGTTCCGTAACAATTTAGTGCATCATTCAGTACATCCATCACCAGTGTGCAGTCCATGGCGTTGGATATTCTATGGGAGAGAACGGCTTTAGAATGCCAATCGATAATAGCGGCCAAATAAACCATACCGCCTTTGACTTTAATATACGTAATGCCCGTGCTCCAGACCTGGTTCGTTTTAAATATATCGAGTCCACATAGTTTGTAGCTGTGTTTTTTGTGCTCTTTAATCGGTGTCGTAGTGGTAACTTGTTTGACTGCTAGGACGGATTTTAAGTTCACTTCCTGCCGATAACGGGCCACTATATTCAAGCTGACTGTAAAATTATCTTCCAGCAATTGCTGGTGCACTTTAGCCGCTCCATAAATCGGGATTTCTTCAAATATCTGTTGAATACGTTGTTTTATGTGGGCTTTCTTAGCTCGGGTGCTTTTTTTATAATAAAAACTGCTTCTATTCAGGCCAAGTAATGCGCACTGATCCTTGAGTGATAAGGTTGTCAGCTTGGGCTCAATCATTGGTTTTTTATCAGATGAGGCAAAGCTTTTTAGCTTTTTTTCAAGCCATTCCTTTTCAATCGTTACTTTACCCACTAATTTCATGAGCATTTCATTATCGTCTTGGGCCTGTGCCAGTTCTTCTTTATACTCTTTGACTACTTTTGAAGGCTCCATCGCAATCACAGCGTTATCCAGGAATATCTTTTTCCAGTTATTAAAATTTTGAGGCGTAATATTATTAGCACTCGCTATTTCAGCGACTGTTTTTTCATTTTTTAAGAGTTCTAGGACGAGTTTGCTTTTAAACTCAGCACTATAAACCGTTCTTTTTTTGCTCATGTCATACTCCAATTTTTAGATCATTTTAGGGCGATTGGAATAAGGCATCTAATTTTTGTGTCGGAAATTATTGGGGGGGATTATAATTTACACCAACCAATCTTCAACAACACATTGTGGCTTAAAGCCATCAACATGCTCTATTAAAATACCCCTTACTTGTTGGCAGTTATCATTGTCATTATGCGTTTCGATTTGTTGCAGAATATTCTCTAATTCTGGCCACTCAATAACTTTTTCCTCTGCTCGCATGATTCTGCTGTGTTGCGTATCCGATACATTGTCACCGATAAGCAGCTCTTCGTATAGCTTCTCACCTGACCTTAGTCCTGTGTAGGTGATTTCAATATCGCCTTCTGGATTAGCTTCATCTTTTTCGATAAAACCACTTAGATGGATCATCCGTTTAGCCAAATCAACAATCCGAACCGGCTCGCCCATATCTAATACAAAAACATCACCACCTTGGCCCATTGCACCCGCTTGAATAACCAGCTCTGCCGCTTCGGGAATTGTCATGAAATAGCGAATAATGCGTGAATCTGTCACCGTCACAGGACCACCGTTAGCAATTTGTTCGCGAAATAATGGTACCACCGAACCTGACGACCCTAACACATTGCCAAATCTCACCATCATGAAACGGGTATGTGGATTTTGTTTTTTATCTTCTGATAAGGCTTGTAAGACTAATTCAGCAAAACGCTTAGTCGCTCCCATCGTATTAGTCGGCCTGACTGCCTTATCGGTTGAAATTAATACAAAAGTTTCAACCTGTGATGCAATTGCTGCTTTGGCGCAGCTAAGTGTACCAAAAATATTATTTCTAACCCCTTCACTGCTGTTTCTTTCCACCATGGGCACATGTTTATAAGCCGCTGCATGATAGATCGTTTGTGTGTTAAATCGCTGGCAAATCGCTTCTAATCGCTGTTGATTAAGCACTGAGCCTAACACGGCAATAACCGGTATATTGACCGACAATTGCTTCAGTTCTTTCTCGATTGCATACAAGGAAAATTCATTCAGCTCATATAAAATCAATGTTGTAGGTTGTAACCTGATAATTTGACGGCATAATTCTGAACCAATCGAGCCCCCCGCACCTGTCACCATCACTACTTTGCCAGTAATATT
>Ga0209707_1000591_pt1 | contig 21437 bp, 15 predicted proteins | sample EN4Hudsemesocosm_FD_184630 | JGI IMG/M metagenome (GOLD analysis project Ga0209707, IMG submission 184630) | Methane-oxidizing microbial communities from mesocosms in the Hudson Canyon - EN4B Hudson Canyon (SPAdes) (version 2) | ecosystem: Environmental > Aquatic > Marine > Cold seeps | place... | reverse complement strand
ACAAACGTCAGGCGAAAGTGCTGCTGAATTAGATTTTGCTTCGGTACAGCGCGAAAATCCAGAAATGGAACGCCGTTGCCAAGAGGTTATTAATCACTGTAATTCTTTAGGTGATGATACGCCAGTGGTCTCGATTCATGATATCGGTGCGGGAGGTTTATCCAATGCTGTGCCGGAAATTATCCATGATTGTGAGCGCGGCGGACGTTTTGAACTGCGTAAGGTGAATAATGACGATAAAGGCATGTCACCGATGCAAATCTGGTGTAATGAAGCGCAAGAGCGCTATGTTGTTGCTATTAAGCCTGAGTCTTTAGAGTTATTTGAATCTTTTTGTCAGCGCGAACATTGTTTATATGCTGTGATTGGTGAAGCAACGGATGAAGAGCATTTAACCTTGACCGATGAGCTCTTTGGCAATAGCCCAGTCGATATTCCGATGTCGGTTTTATTTGGTAGTTCACCTAAATTACATCGTGATGTACAGCATGTAGAGGTTAAGCAAAAAGACTTGGATTTTTCTGGATTGGACTTAAAAGAAGCGGTTAAACGTGTTTTATCTTTTCCAGCTGTCGCAGATAAAAGTTTCTTAATTCATATTGGTGATCGCTCGGTAACTGGCTTAGTGGTTAGAGATCAAATGGTTGGCCCTTGGCAGATTCCGGTTGCTGATGTTGCTGTAACAGCAACAGGCTTTCAGGCAGCAACGGGTGAAGCAATGGCAATGGGTGAGCGTACACCGCTAGCGGTCGTTAATGCACCTGCATCAGGGCGCATGGCGATTGCAGAATCTTTAACCAATCTAGCAGCAGCACCTATAGAGTCACTGAATAAAATTAAAATTTCGGCTAACTGGATGGCAGCAGCAGGTAGTGAAGGCGAAGATGCTGTGCTATTTGATACCGTGAAAACGGTGGGTATGGAAGTCTGTCCGGAACTAGGTATTGCTATTCCGGTCGGTAAAGATTCTTTATCAATGAAAACGGTTTGGCAGGATGATGGCAACGAGAAAGTGATGACCTCGCCCTTATCCTTAATTATTACGGCTTTTGCCCCGGTAACTGATGTTACTAGAACGCTAACCCCTGAACTAAAGAATGAAGACAGTGTATTAATGCTGATTGATTTAGGGCAAGGTAAAAATCGTTTAGGCGGTTCTGTATTAGCGCAAGTGTATCAACAAATGGGCAATGAAGTGCCTGATTTGGATGAGGCGGCGGTATTAAAAGCGTTTTTCAATAGTATTCAAACGTTAAACAGTGATGATAAATTGCTGGCTTATCATGATCGTTCTGATGGTGGTTTGTTAGCGACTGTGGCGGAAATGATTTTTGCAGGTCGTAAAGGTGCAGAAATTGAATTAGATCGTTTAGGTGATGATCCGCTTGCAGCTTTATTTAATGAAGAGTTAGGCGCGGTGATTCAGGTTAAACAAGATGACTGCGATGCCGTATTAGATGTTTTAGAAGCTTCTGGTTTAGAGGCTTGTACGCATATTATTGGCTGGGTGACAGAAGAGGCGCAGCAATTAACGGTGAGCTATGATGGCGAAACCTTGTATTCAGCCAGTCGTGCAGAAATGCAGCAAATCTGGTCAGAAGTCAGCTACCGTATGCAGGCTTTACGCGATAATCCAGAATGTGCAAAACAACAATTCGAACGCATTAGCGATAATAAAGACCCCGGCTTAACCGCCAGTTTAAGTTTTGACGTGAATGAAAATGTGGCTGCGCCTTTCGCGAGTGTGCGTCCGCGAGTGGCAATTTTAAGAGAGCAGGGCGTTAATGGTCATGTAGAAATGGCTGCGGCTTTTGATAAGGCCGGCTTTACCAGTATTGACGTCCATATGACCGATATTATCAGTGGTCGTGTGAGCTTAAAAGATTTCGTTGGCTTAGTGGCTTGTGGTGGCTTCTCTTATGGTGATGTTTTAGGTGCTGGCGGTGGGTGGGCTAAATCGATATTATTTAATGAGCGTGCGCGATCTGAATTCTCGAACTTTTTCCAACGAACTGATACTTTTGGCTTAGGTGTATGTAACGGTTGTCAGATGTTGTCAGGCTTAAAAGAATTGATTCCCGGTGCAGAGCATTGGCCAAAATTTATGCGTAATACTTCGGAGCAATTTGAAGCGCGCGTAGCGATGGTTAAAGTTCAAGACTCGCCATCTATTTTACTGAAAGGTATGGCTGGATCGAAAATTCCAGTAGTGATTGCACATGGTGAAGGGCGTGCTGAATTTACAGAAAGCAATCAACAGCAGGCTTTGGTGGCATTGAGCTATGTAGATAATTATGGGGTAGAAACGACTGATTTCCCAATGAACCCGAATGGTTCGCCTGATGGTATTACTGGTTTAACGACGACAGATGGCCGCTTTACGATTATGATGCCACATCCTGAGCGTTGCTTTAGAAAGATACAAAACTCTTGGCAGCCGAGCGATTGGAAAGAAGATGGTGCATGGTTAAGAATGTTTAGAAATGCGCGAGTTTGGGTGGGTTAATTAATAATCAACGATCGAATATAATGTCGGTTTTTTACACCTGATTTTAATAATGTCGGTTTTTTTTACATCTGATTTTAATAATGGGACTTTTTTTGTATAAATGAATTTTATACTCGATTGCCTGTATTGATTGTTGGTTTTCTATAGTTTATTTATTTATTTTTTTTGAAGAAGTATCTTGGTTTAGTAATGCGTTAATAGCTTACAGGTGCGTATGGTGGATATATTAATGGTCAGCACTAGACAATTCAGGATTTTCTCTATGGGAAGTATGCGCACCACCAGAAAATTCTATTGATTATTTGTATGTGTCAATATATTTTACAGTTAGTGTTTAATTGATTCGATGAACTACGATATTTTTTTAAAAAAAACATAAAAAATAATAACTTATATTTTTTTTGTTAGGTTGGCATAATATCTGCTTTTAATGTTTTGAGAGTAAACTTACAAACAATTAAGTGGAGAAGAAAATGAATAAAAATATCATGACATCAATTCTGGCGGTTTCAGCTTTAGTGGCTTCAAGTGCTGCAATGGCTGTTCCTTTGGTTGTTAATACGGCATTAAGTAATATTGGCACGGCATTTGATAATGTTATTACAGGTACTGGTGCATCGGTAGTTACTGCGCAAGTAGTTAATGGGCAGAGTAGCTATGCTTACACGGATAAAAATGGTGCTGCTGCTACGGTTACTGTGACTCGACCTAATGGTACTGCTGCTGCGATGAGTTCTAGTTATAGCTCAGGGGGCACTTCTCTTTCCGGTGCTGTTTGGAATATTAATCCTGGTTCAACAGGCGCTGATATCATTCCTGGTTTTAATTCAGGTTTAACCTTTGCTTTTTCTTCACCAGTAAATGCATTTGGTTTTGAAGTGGGAGATTGGGCTACCTGTTGTATGAATAGTGCTAGACCTACTGCAGTTCAAAACACCTATGGTGTGCCTGCTGGCGGTTCTGGCTTGTGGATAGCCTTCGACGGTGGTGCGGCTACTTTGCCTGCTAATGCCTTCAGCGCTAGTGATAATCCAGGTATTCCTGCAGGTGAGGGTTTTACTAACTTTATCGGAGCCATTGACGATACAGGCGATTTTTCAAGTGTTACCTTTTTTGGTGACGGCTTTGGTGAGTTTCTTGTAGCAGGTGGTACTTTACGTTTTGCTTCTGTAGCACAAGGTTCTGTAACAAATCCGACAGTTCCAGAGCCAGCTTCTTTGGCTTTGCTTGGTTTAGGTGCTTTAGGTTTTGCAGCTAGCCGACGCAAGAAAGCTTAGTAAGTAATTACAATATGCAAGGGTATAATAATTAACTTTATAAAAGCTAAATAGTTTTGTAGTATTGTAACGGCGACCGCTTTTTTAGGGTCGCCGTTTTTTGTGCCTTTCTATAATTAATTAGAGTTTCTAGCTTAATGACTCAGATTTTATTAAAGTATTGATTGGAAAGATTTGTAAACGATGCTAACTAAGCCGGAGATTAAAAAATGAGAAGCTATTTGATAAGGTTAACAAAAACACTGAAACTATTATTTGTATTATCTGCTTTTGTATACACAGTTTCGGCTAATGCTGCAGTCTTAGATATAGACAGTATTGAATCCTCGGACTTTAGCGAGTATTTTTCTTTCCCAGAAAATGATCAAAAAATACAGGACTCATCATTAGAAACTTTAAAGGGTGATTTTCAAGAAATATTGCTTTTGGTTCAGCAAAAGAATATTGCAAAAGCAAAAGAAAAAGTTAAAGGTTATGTGACTAAATCACCTGAACAATCTTTGTATTATTACCTTAAAGGCGTATTAGAGGTTATTGATGGTGATTCTTTGCGTGCTGAGCAAAGTTTTCTTGAAGCAATTAGTTTAAATCAAGATGATTTTTTAGCAAATACTGCATTAGCTAGGCTGGCATTAGAAAAAAAATTGTATTCTAAGGCTGAAATTTTTGCAAATAAGGCTGTTGATAATAACCCGAATGCGATTAATGCTTACAAGATTCTGGCGGATATTGCGATGTATCGACAAGGTATTGATGCAGCAGAGGAAGTTTTTGTCGAGGCTCGAACTAAAGTAAAAGGTAATTTGAGTAGTGAGCTTCAGATTTCAAAGATACTTGGGGAAATTTATATTGCTAATCATCAGCCAAAGAAATTTTTAGTTTTGGCTAATGACTTAGTTAAACAATATAAAAATGACACAGCAACTCTTTCTTTGTTAGCGGATGCTCAGATTGCAAACGGAGAATTTAATGAGGCTATTTCTACTTTAAATAAAGTTATACAGCTGGACTCGAAAAATGCTGAAGCCCAATTTTTGTTAGCCCAGTTATTGAGTAACACTAATAGTAAAAAAAGTGAAGTAATTGATCTTTTGGATAAAGCAGCGAAGGCTATTGATAATCCTTTAGAGGTACTTATTTTTAAAACATCTTTTTTAGTAAAAACAGGTGATTTTAAGCAGGCTTATGTTGTTGCTGAGCAGGTAAGCGACAATTATCCAGGTCAAGGGTTAGGTAAGAAGTTGCAGGGAGATATTTATTTCGCCGAAAAAAAATATGAAGATGCTATAAATAGTTATCAACAAGCTTATCAGAAGCGGTCAAATCTTGTCACTTTGGATGCAATTTTATTGACTTTGAATAAACAGAACAAGCAATTGCAGGCGATTGAGTTATTAGAACAGGAACTGAAAAAGGGTAGCGCTAATATCCCAGTTGAGTTTAGGTTGGCTGAGGCATATTTAGCTGCTGCTAAATATGATGAGGCTATCCAGCATTACGAATCTATACTAAATAATGAAAAAGATAATGCCTTATTGCTTAATAATCTTGCTTGGGCCTACAGTCAAAAAAATGATCCTAAGGCTCTAGAATTAGCTGAAAAAGCTTACAAAAAAGCGCCAAATTCAGGGGCAATTGCTGATACATTTGGCTATCTTTTGTTAAAAGGTGGTAACAAAGAAAAAAGTTTAGATATTCTAAAAAAAGCAGCTGAAATATTGCCTAGTGAAGGTCAGGTTCAATTACATTTAGCAGAAGCCTATATTGCTAATCAGCATTATCAAAAAGCTAGAACCATTTTGCAGAGACTGATTCAACTTGGTGGTTTTGAGAAGGCTCAAGCAGAATATTTAATGGGCGAGTTATAAGTTGGGAGCTTTGTCCATCGCCTTTGGTTTGTTGATAAAGCTTAAAAGGAAAACCAGCAACTAGGGCGGTGGCACGTCACCAGCGCTCTGATTTATTATCAGAGCGCTTCTTAACATTTTGTTATAATTCGTAAAGTACACTGTTGTCTTTATCTCTAGGATCTCTTTTTGGTTTTTTAGATAATTGATCCATGCGTTCTTGGGTATATTTTCTAATCATGTCATCCCAAGTCGCGTATTGTTGGTATTCTTTAAAACCTTCTTGTTTACGTTTTTCAAAAACAGCTTTTCCTGACTCAATGAGTTCGTCAGGGGTTTTGCCATCAACTTGGTCAAGGAATTCAGACTTATCCTTTTTGTATAAATCATGGATTGCCCAAAATGAAAGTTCAAAGGCCACTCTTTGTTCTTGTGGTAAACGGTTTTTAAGGCCTTTAATTGACTTTAAAGCTGTCTTAAAACTACGGCCATTAATTTGACTGCCTTTACTGCACCCCGTTGATAATAAAATACTGACTGAAATAATAATGATTGAAAGTATACGCATATAAGACATCCTCGTTATGTGTTTTTATTGTTATTATAATAAATAGCTGAAGCTGCCTCAATATGAGATGATTTCAACCGACTAAATTACTAAGTAATTATATACATAAGCAACTATTCATGCTCGAATTTATTAGCACTTTAAAGCAGCGTTACCAAGCTATTCAATTAGGTTTAGTTCAGCAAAGTATGCAATGGAGTAATTATCAGGCATGTATTGAGCAATTAATGTTAATTGAGGCTTTTTTACATAAAGGCCACTTAATTAACAATAAAGCACACCCTACACATATTGCAGTGGTTGGCCCCACGCAATCCGGAAAAAGTACCTTGGTTAATTTACTGCTTAATCAAGAGGCTGCAGGCGTAAGTCCGCTCGCGGGATTTACCGTGCATCCACAAGCTTTTTCCGTTGATTTATCAGGTGATATTCTCATTGAAGTTGCTGAACATTTTTCTGGATTTCAGCAGGTCGAACAATTCTCTTTAAGCCCAGAAAAATACAATAGTTATTCTCTTACTCCTATTAGTTCAGCGCATTTATCGGGTTATATGCTTTGGGATACGCCTGATTTTGATTCAATCGATGCGCAAAGTTATAAAGAGGGGGTGTTAAAAACCTTGGCTTTAGCTGATGTACTCGTTTTAGTTGTTAGTAAAGAAAAATATGCTGATCAATCCGTGTGGGATGTCTTGGCTTTATTAGAGCCATTAAATCAATCTTTATTAGTGGTGATTAATAAATTGGTTGCTGATTCTGAACAGCTGATTATTGATTCATTTATTGAGCGCTGGCAGCAAGTAAGAAGTGATCCTGCACCGACAATATTCCCCATTTTATTTGCCAAAGATCATGCTTTAATTGATCAGCAAGCGGGTTTAAGTGATTTATTGCAGCGCAGCATAAAGCAAGTAAAACGGAAAAAGCACGATCAAGCGGCTTATGAGTTTATTCGCCAAAACTGGCATGAATGGGTTGCCCCCATTACATTAGAAATAGAAGCGCAAGCGCAATGGCAATCAATCGTTAGTCAGACTTTACAAGATGCTTTAGTGATTTATAATCGCGATTATCTTGATCACCCGCAACATTATGATACGTTTCAAAATGCCTTAGCTAAATTATTAACCTTGCTCGAAGTGCCGGGGATAGCAAAGGTATTAATGCAAAGCCGTAAAGCTTTAACTTGGCCTTTGCGTAAGGTTTTTTCATTAGGAGGGGAGGCAAGTAAAGGCTCGCATCCGATAACGAAAGAAACTGAAGTTTTACAGCAAATTGCAGAGCACATCTTGCTACAAGTAGGCGATAAAGTTTTAGATCAGATTGACCAAGAACATGATAATAATAAATGGTGGAAACAGATTAATAGTCAGTTACGCCAAGATAAAGCGATTATTTTGGGCGATTTTGCACAAAAGACAGAGCTTTACCATGAGAATTTTAAACAAGATATTGAAGCAACTGCGCAGGGCTTGTATACCAAACTGGAAGAACATCCTGCTATTCTAAATAGTTTACGTGCTACCCGCGTAACTACGGATGCTGCAATGTTAGCATTAACTGTGCAAGCAGGTGGTATAGGCTTACATGATTTGTTAATTGCTCCCGCTATGTTGTCGATCACTTCTTATTTAGCGGAAAGTGCAGTAGGCAGTTATTTGCATAGAGCTGAGTCTGAATTAAAGCAACGGCAATTAAATACCGTAAAAGAACTGTTATTTGCTCAAGTCATACATCAGGTGTTACAGCAATTGCCTGAGAAAATGGCTCAAAGCACTCATTTTAATATTTCTGCTGAACAATTAGCGGCGGCAGAGGCACAACTGAAAATAAAACCACATGGCTTACGAATACTCTGATTTAGTTGCTGAGGCAAAGGGCTGGGCGACCGAAGTCATCAGTCGTTCATGGGCTTCAGAAGCTAAGTTACAAAATATTTTGCATTACGAAGCACGCTCACCAGAAACATTATTTTCTGATCCAAGTTCTAGGCCTTTAATTGTAGCTTTTTTAGGCGGAACAGGCGTCGGTAAAAGTACTTTATTGAATCGTCTGGCAGGTCAAGATATTGCGCGTACCGGTGTCGTTCGGCCAACATCTAAAGAAGTGACCTTGTTTCACCATGCTAGTGTCAAAATAGCTCATTTACCTAGTCGCTTACCGATAGACAAAATTAAAGTTGCAGAACATTCAGATACTAGTAAAAAGCATATTATCTGGATAGATATGCCTGATTTTGATAGCGCAGAGCAAAGCAATCAGCAATTAGTTTTAGAATGGTTACCGCATATAGATGTCCTAGTCTATGTCGTAAGTCCCGAGCGTTATCGTGACAATAAAGCTTGGCAGTTATTACTGGCTGAAGGCGGTAAACACGCATGGATCTTTGTTTTAAATCAATCTGATCGTGGTGAGGCTGAGCAGTATCAGGATTTTATTAAGCAACTACATAAGGCGGGCTTTAATGATCCGATTGTTTATCAAAGCTGCTGTGCTACAGATAAAACTGCCACTCAAAGAGATGAATTTGATGATTTAGAAACAGCCATGCAAGCGTTGGCAACTGAAAATACCGTTACCCAATTAGAATTAAGAGGCGGTCAAGTTCGTAAAGCAGAGCTAAGTAAAGTCTTGGTTTCTGCTCTTGAAGTATTAGGTTCGCCTGCAAGCAGTAAAGCATTAATTCCTTTTTGGCATAAGCAATGGCAAAATTTTGATGGACTTTTAGTGGATGCAATGGCTTTGCCTATTCAGCAATTAGCTGAATATTACGCAGTACATAGTAGTGATTTATCGGCTAAAGAATTAGATAATCATTCTTCACATAAGATACATCATGGGTTATGGGATAAATGGGCGCAATCAAGGCTGGAAGATGCTTTGGATGCGCTAATTATTCAAGCAGATTCGTTGGGTTTACCCGCAACTCCCATAAAACAGGCTGTACTATCGGTGCGTGAAAATGCGCAAAAAATAATTGCTGAAAAAACCTTGTTGTCGGTGCGTAAGGCGTTAATAAATCCAGGTAATGTTATCCAGCGAGCGCTTATCAAAACAGCGTTTGTTGCAGAAATTATTTTGCCAATGGCAGCAATGGGTTGGGTTGGCTATCAAGTTTTCATTGAGTTTTATGAAGCGAGCTTAGCTGAAATACCTCATTATGTAGGTGTCGATTTTGCGGTTAATAGCTCCATGTTAATCGCTATCGCTTGGTTACTTCCTTATTTCTTAAAGAAAAAACTAAAACCCTCAATAGAAAAAGCCGCGCTTAAAGGTCTACGTAATGGCTTGTTAAGCGCATTACAAAGTATAGAGTTTGAAGTAGTGGAGCAGATTAAGAAAAATACACAGACTCAAGAAGCTTTACAGCAACAAGCAGAAAAAATTATCAATGCCTGCCAAGAGGGTAATGATGATTTATTTACGCTACCGGAAAATAGCCCTTTAGAACGGATGTTGCTGTAGCTTCAATACATTTACTGATAAACATAGGGCGGGCAGATGACTAAAAATGACCAAAAAATTCGTTTTTTTCGCGAACAAATTCCTTCATTTGCTTGTAAAGAAGGTTGTCATGATTGTTGTGGTCCAGTAACGGCTTCTTCAGAAGAAATGTCTCGATTGCCCATAAAAAGCGACGCTGAGCATGAACAGGCGCTAAATGAATTAAACTGTCCTTATTTGGGTGAGAATGGTTGCGAAGTTTATGAAGAGCGCCCTCTAATTTGCCGCCTTTTTGGTACTACAAAAAGCCTAGCCTGTCCTAATGACTGTGCTCCTGAGCAAATGACCGCACCCAAAATAGAACAGAAAATTCATGAATTTCATCGTAAGACTCGCCAAGTATTGCTTTAAGACATAAGGATTTAATGGGCTTATACCAATCCTAATAGATTTATACTTAAACTCATATAGCCAGAGAAACTGTCATCCTGCATGCTTCTAGCAGGAATCTATAGTGTATGCATGGGTTCTCGATTAAAGATTTCGGGAATGACGACTATTACAGTGATTATTTATTAGGATTACACTTAAGACGAAACATTAAAGTAGGGTACGCATTGCGTACCTTTCGGTGTAACAAGGTATGCGGTGCATACCCTACATAAATTGTACCTGATTTTAAAATATTAGCCTAAGAGCAATATTCTTTAGATGAGGAGGTGTTAAGCAAGCCCCCTCAATGATTGATGATTAATTAATCATCCGACAAAAGAGGGTGAACTTTTTCTTTTTTTAGATTTTAAATTTTACAGTGAGCGCGCTCAGGTCTCGCCTTGATGGGCTGATAGTTCGCGGTAAGCGAAGAGAGGACTTTCATTTGAAGTGCGCCGGGATTGCAAGCTTAAAAATTACTTTACAGTGCCAAGAGTAATGACTGTTTTAGCCTCGTGAATAGCATAACCATTTCTCTCTATTTGTTGAATAATGTTGTCTTGGTCTAGTGCTGCGTGAGCTTTTTTAGGCTCTATTTCTAATCTGGTTTTGAATGGTGATAAAGTCAAAAGATCGGGATCTATAGAGTCCGGAAGCTCTAATTGTGTAATTTTTGTACCCTTAGGGACAGATATGTATTTATTGCCATTTTTGGTGCTTTTGTAAATATCAATTATCAATTTGAAACCTTTTAGTGAGAGTGCTTTTAGCACGTTAGTAAGCTAAGGTGTAACTTCTCATTATCAATGAGGTATAGATGATTTTTTTGATCGTAGGAATCCAAGTTTAGAGTAGATCCCCGGCCCCGATAAATCTTGTGCCCACGTTTGACGGGTAGACTTCGGGAATGGCGATATTTTTATAGGCATTTGTCTGTGACTAATGAGAAGTTACGCTAAGGTCTGTATTTTATACTCTAGAAAGTACTTTACACCAAAAGTTTTTCTGAAAAACATCTGCTATTAGCAAGGAAAATTTATTACTGAGTATAAATACCGTGCATAAGGAATGCGGATTTAATAATACCCGAAAGTTTACTTTCTAATGTAGCCTGTATGGAGTTTACGAAATACAGGAGGCGTAGTGCATTCACTTTTCCGTATCCCGTAAACTCTAAAGCAGGGCTATAAGAGATTTTTGCTATATACGTAATCAGGAGAGTTAATGAGTAGCTATACCGTATTTTTGAATTCGATATAGTAAGGTGTCTCGTGATAGCCCTAGTAAACGAGCTGATTTAGCCCTGTTGCCATTGGTTCTTTCTAGTGCTTGATGAATAAGGTCAGCTTCTAATTTATCCAGATTAATGCCGGCTTCAGGCAAAGAAAAATCAGTGCTACCTGAGGCTGGTGAAGTCTTAATGGCGAAAAAATCATGTGGAAAGTTTTCCGCATCAATAGTTTGGCCAGATAATAGGATTGAAGTACGTTCACATAAATTACGTAATTCTCTAACGTTTCCAGGCCACTTATGATTTTGTAGTATTTTAAGGGCTTGTTTGCTAAATTTTGGCGCGACTCTATCGTGTGTTTTAGAGAAGTGATCTTGAAAATGTTTAATTAGATGCTCTATATCTTCAACTCTTTCTTTGAGCGAAGGGATTTCTAATGGAATAACATTGAGCCGGAAATACAAATCTTCTCTAAATTCCCCAGCGGCAATTTGTTTTTGTAAATCAGTATTAGTTGCTGAAATGATGCGCACATCAACTTTATAGGTTGCAGTATCTCCGACGGCTAAACATTCGCCATTTTCTAAAAAACGTAATAACTTGGCCTGAATAGAAAGCGGTAAAGAGTTAACTTCATCAAGAAATAAAGTTCCGCAGTCAGCCGCTTGGAAAAGTCCTGTTTTATTGGCAATGGCTCCAGTAAAGGCACCTTTTTTATGGCCAAATAATTCTGATTCTATCAGAGACTCAGGGAGTGCCGCACAATTCAAAGTAATAAAAGGCTTGTCAGCACGATGACTATCTTTCTGTATTGCATTAGCGAGGACTTCTTTGCCGGTCCCTGTTTCACCTTTAATCAATACGGTGACATCGGTAGCAGCAATCATGCGCGCGCTACGCAATATATTGTCGAATACAGGCGTCTTGCTTATGATGGTTTTAAAATGACTCATACGCTGATAATTGCGACTAAGACTAATAACATGCCAATCACTTGTTTAGTGGTGCGTAAACTGGATATGCGGCTGATAAATGAGCTGACTAGCCCCGTTCCCATAACTGCCGGTAATGTACCTAAGCCGAATGCTAGCATGGATAATGCACTGGTAACAATATCGCCGGAGGTTGCAGCTAAGGCTAGGGCTGTATAAACCAAACCACAAGGAATCCAGCCCCAGACCATTCCAAATAAAAAGGCTTGATTTAATGTCGCTACAGGGATCAATTTTCTGCCATAAGGTTCTATGGTTTTCCAAAAGCGTGAGCCGGTTTTTTCTATATAAGCAAAGGTAGGAAACCAACCTGCGATATAAAAGCCAGCGCCAGTAATAATGAGTGCGGAAAGAATTTTTAATATTTGATGTCCATGCTCTTCACCTAGTGGCATCGTAACAATGGATTCGATTAACCCTATTATCAGGCCTGCCAACATATAGCTGAAAATACGGCCTAAATTATAACTAAAAATAAAGGTTGCCATTTTAGCTTTGTTGCTACGAATTTCAGGTTTTAGGCTGAATGATAAAGTGCCAATAATAGAGCCGCACATAGAAACACAGTGCAAACTGCTAAAAAGTCCTATGACGAAGGCAATTAAAATTGGCGAGCTGATAAGTTGTGTAATTTCCATCGGAAGATTTTAACATATTGAATTTAGCTCGGTATAGCGGCTATTTTTCATAAGAAATTAATAAGGTATATAGCTTGTATTTTTCAAGTTATATAACATAGTTTAATTAATGTTAATTCTATTAATATTACTCAACTCCTTGAATGTTATAAAAACAAAGACAGGGGAGTGATATTTGCTTATACTTAAGCACTTATTTACTATGGGGGGGTTATTTTGAAAACGAAGTTAAGTATTGCAGTAGCAACTGCGCTGGCATTGCCTTTAGTTGGGCATGCAGAAACAGAACAATTAACAACAATTGTGGTGGAAGGTAGTGGTAGTAGACCGGGTGCTTTTGCTTTAGCGCCTGATTCTACCGGATTAAAAGACACTGCCTCTTTATTAGAGCGTGTTCCTGGTGCAAATGTTAACCGTAACGGTCCATTAACGGGGATTCCTCAATACCGCGGTATGTACGGTAGTAGAGTGAATGTATCTATAGACGGTGCTAACATGAAAGAAGTAGGGCCAAATTCTATGGATCCTTCTTTAAGTCATGTGCCAGCCGCATTAACCAAGTCACTGACGGTATATCGAGGTCTTGCACCTGTTAGCAGTGGTATTGATACCATTGGTGGTTCTATGAAAGTAGAAACTATGAAAGGGAATTTTGCTGAAGATGAATTTGAGTCAGATGGTGTTATTTCTTCTGGCTATAGTTCAGTGGATAATGGTTATTTTGTCTCGGGCTTTACTTCACTGGCTAATCAAAATCACAAAGTACATTTAGGTGTGAGTAAGGAAGAAGGTAACGATTATCAATATAATGATAGTGATAGCAAGAAAGTTTTACCTACCGAATATGATCGTCAGGCATTAACCGTTGGTTATGAATATCAACGAAATGGTCATGAATTCGGCTTTGATTTTACTGATAATAATACGATCAATACCGGTACACCAGCGCTAGCGATGGATATTCGTTACGTTGATGGCGGTCTTTACAATATGAATTACAACTGGGACCTTGGTCAAGGGTATCAGTTAAAAACTAAGTTCTTTTATCAGAATATGAGTCACTTAATGGATAATAATTCATTAAGAACACCGATGATGCGTAATGGTGCTCCTATGCTAATGGATGCAAGGACTACAGTCCAAGGCGGCGGTTGGGATATAGCATTATCAATGCCTTTGCTTTCAGGTGAGTTTACTACGGGCTTTACAGGGGATACTTCTCATCATGATGCTGATATGCATATGAATATGAATATGCCTATGTCTATGCCTATACCTATGCTGATGAATATGGATATGAATGCGACATTATTTAATGATGTTGAGCGTTCACGCTATAGTTTTTTTGGCGAGTGGAAAGGAGAGGTTGCTGATAAACTCTCTGCAGAGTTAGGTATGCGTTTAACCTATACGAATGCTGATGCAGGGGATGTTTCGGTAAGCAATACAATGAATGGGATGGTTATGGGGGTTCCTCAGCCATGGATATCAAATAATGTCGATATGATGGGGGCGAGGGATGATTTTAACTCTAAAGAGCACAATAAAGACTTCGTCGATGTCGATTTAGTGGCTGTTTTTGATTATGCCCTGCGTACTGATTTAGACCTTGAAGCGGGCTTTGCTAGAAAAACAAGAGCACCTTCGTATCAAGAGCTTTATTTATGGGCTCCCTCTGAAGCCTCTGGCGGCTTAGCTGATGGTAGAACTTATGTCGGTAATTTAGACCTTGAAACAGAAGCTGCATATCAATTTGAAATTGGTGCAGACTGGCATACAGATAAAGCTTATTTTGCGCCGCGTGCCTTTTATCATTATGTAGATGATTATATTCAAGGCGAAAAGAATGGTCAGATAGATAATGCTGGCAACGATGTATTACAATATCAAAATATTAAAGCACAGTTGTATGGCGTAGATTTTGAAGCAGGATATATACTTACTGACTGGGTACGTCTTGATGCAGGGTTAAACTATGTTGGTGGGAACCGTCTTGATGGAGAGGGTGGTAATTTATACCGTATTGCACCGCTTAATGGCCGTACAACATTAACTTTTAGTCATTCAGATTTTTCTTTCTCAGCGGAAGGAATTTACTATGCTGCACAAAAGAATGTCGCTGACTATAATGACGAAGCACAAACTCCAAATTATCAAATCATGAATCTTCGTGCGAGTTATGCAGCGTTTGATGGGTTTTTGATTGGGATGGGTATTGAAAATGTCATTGACTCAACAAACTATGATCATTTAGGTGGTTACTATCGTCCTAGTCCTATGACAGATGCAGGTAATGGTGTAACTACTGGTGACCGCATTCCAATGCAAGGTCGTAACTATTATGCGACTGTCTCTTATCAGTGGTAAACCTTTAAATAAGGCTACCTGTGTTTAGGTAGTCTTAAATTGAAGCAAAAAAGCGCAAGTCTGACTTGCGCTTTTTTTATGCCTAAAATTTACTTGATTACCCATAAACTTCAGCTACCTTGAAAAATGCTTTTTAAATCAAATGACTTGCCATTGTAAGTGCCTACGTAAATTTAAACTACATACACTTAAGACGAAACATTAAGGTAGGGTACGCATTGCGTACCTTTCGGTGTAATACCAATCCCAATATATTTGCACTTAAACTCATATACCCAAGAAAAACCGTCATTCCTGCATGCTTTTAGCAGGGATCTATAGTGTGCGCATGGATTCCCGATTAAAGACTTCGGGAATGACGACCATTACAGTAATTATTTATTGGGATTGGTATAACAATTTATGCGGTGCATACCCACATAAATTGTACCGGCTTAAAATACTGCCGGAGAGAGTATTGTAGATTCACTCATCGCGATCATTGAGATGCTAGTTATTGATTTTGATTAGCTACAAGGCAATCGCAATTTCTTATAAGACCTGAAATAGAACGCGTCATTGAACAGTAAAAATTAAGCATAAAAAAAGCCCAAGTTATAGCTAACTTGGGCTTTTTTGTTGGTTTGAAATAAACCCTATTAAGTACCTACCTAAAATTAAATTAACACTTTAATAGTATGCATAAACTGAGTGATATGCCTGTAGGTACGAATAAATTCGAACCTACAAAAACGTTAAATTAATTATGCCTCGGTACTTACATGCACATAGCAGCCATGCCAGGTATTTCGTCCTGCTCGTACCACCTTTGAGGGGCAACGCAACCGTGATCATCAGTTGCAGGAGTTTCTGCTGCGGGCTCTGTAGTCTCTGTCATAGAATCATCCATACTCCCCGGCACCATGCAGTGCTTCATAGCATGGCTCCACTCTTTAGGAGCAACACAGCCATAACTATCAGCAAAACCAGTAAGTGCAGTTTTAAATGCAGCCATATCATCTTGAACATGAGGTGCTACGGCATCAAAGCTAGCTAATGCACTGGTGAAATGAGTCATGTCATAATTGCCGAGGTTTTCTGATTGATCAAAACCAGCAGTAGCAACATGGGTATTGATATTAGCGGCATTCATTGCTTCTTGAATGTATTTTTGAATATCTTTCGCAGTCTCTTTGCCGTGTCCTTTAGCTTCAGCGTGCGCAGTTGATAAGGCTTTTGCTACAAGTTGCGCTTGTTCATGCACTTTTTTGTAGTCATCGTCTGTCTTTCCAAGAGCTACATGGTCATCTTCTAATAACTTAACAGTGCCTGATAAATTTAGCGCTGTTTTTATGCTTGCTTCTGCTTCAGCAATACTTACGCCTGTTGATCTGCTTTCATTGATTACTAAAGTCGTTAATGGACTAATAAAGGAGTGTCCGATATCCGTTAGGTAAGTCGCTTCTGCTAACTCTTGATCAGGGAAGTCAGAATCCGTTGTCGTTCCGGGGATGATTTTAGCGATGACTCTATACTTACCAAGATCCGTCGGATCAATATTCGGTAAAGTATATTTACCGTCAGTATCAGTGAAAACAGACGGATATTTGTCATTAGCCGTACAGTCATCATCTTCATTCGTATCTAAACAAACTTCGGCATTTTGTAAATAACCATCAGCGACAAGCCCTTTTAGGTCAGTCGTATTGGTGGTATCACTGCTAGAACTGCAAGCCGTTGCGCCAATAGCTAAGGCAAGCAGTATAGACTTTTTTAAAATAGATGCGCTGGGCATCAAAAATTGTTTTTTCATATGAATTATTATTCCTATTGAAAAAAGGGCATACACATAAATAGGTTAGTTCTAATATTTATTAGTGGCATGCTGCGCTTTGTTAGTAATTTTATTGAGCTTAGTGGCCAGAGTGATCAGTTGGCTCAGCTTTTATTACCGTTACGGATCCAGCCTTACCATTTTCAATAGTCCATTCAGCAGTTAAGCCCATAGGGCAATATTGAATAATATCAAATTTTAATTCTGCAGACTCTTCGCCTTCTTTTAATATTGTTTTAGCTCTGATAATTTCGGTTTTAAATACTGATTTGTAAGGGATGTTAACGTCAGTGATAGCAAGCTCAGTTACTTGGTCTACTTCTTCGCCATCAATAGTGCGTTTTTCTGTTTTCGTGCGGATTCCATAAAAAGAAGATACAGGAGATGCATTGGCTAAAAAAGTACCGCTATCAATATCAGCCTGGCTATTTGGTAATTTAATGACTATTCCTTTTGTTGGGTATTGATTATCATTTTCATCTCTACAGCCATGAGGAACTTGAATTGTTAAGTAGTTTGCACCGTGATCTGTCATTACATTAGCAGTGACTTCACTTTCAACAATTGAAGAGTGAGCAGATGCTAAAGCAGGAACTAATAAAGCGCTAATAGCGGTTAATTTTAATAATGATGTCGCTAATTTTTTCATAAGTATATTTTTTATAAAGTTAAAAATACTCTTAATGCATAGAGTGTGCCATGCTTTAGGTGGCTGAAGATTAAATAAAGCCACAAGATAAGTGCATGTTTTCTAAATGCAAATCATTATCATTAGCAAGTCTAATATTATAATATTAGACTAAGTAAGGTATTGATTTAATTAAACTATGTTATTTGGCTTATTTTATACAAGGTAAATAACTTATACTTCAAGGATGTACTAAAGCTAGATGAGGTTTTTTTATGAAGGTGAAACTGGATAGAGAGTGTTTCTTAATGTGTGGTCTATAGTATGTCAATTGAACTGGCTGGTGTAACGGGGAATAGCTTAAAATACTAGGTTTCTTGATCAAATAGTGAGCCACGGCTTTCTTTTTCATTGGCAGGATCAGTATTTTCCTGAGACATTTTCAATAAATCAGCTTGGGCTTTTGCTGCCATAGACATTGCTTGACTGGCGACTTTAAAATCTTGTGATGAAGGAGAGACGGGTGCTAATGCCGCGCGCTTAATCATATCGGCTTTACGTAAAGTCGCAGCAGGGTCACCAGCGACAGCAGAGGTATCTATCTGAACTTCGCCGCCAATCGCATAACGTTGACCGTTAGGCCCACGTTGATAACTAAAGCTTGCGCCACTTGTTGCAATGCCACCTGCAGCGCTGAGGTGCGCTTGCTCATGTGCTTTAACTTCTGTATCACGTTGTTTTAATTTTTGAATTTGTGCTAGTTCTTCAGCACTTAAATCTTGATTAGAAGCATTTTCAGCTTGGTTCCCTTTTTTGACGTTTATTGTTTCGGTAAAAGATGGTTTTGTTTCAGGCGCAGTCTTTTCTCTTTCCTGCATAGGGGCAGTGTAAGGATTGTTTATACTCGGCGAAAAGTGCGATATGGCTGATAACATAATCAAACAAGCTAGCTAGTGTTTAGATGCCTCATTGTAGTGATGGAGTGGTAGAAATGTCAATTATATAGTCTTGTTTCAGTTGATGTTTTATCTTGTAAAAGAGCGTGTTGAAGCTATTTTATTACTACTTAACCTCTAATTATTAAGTGGTGCAAATGTTTTTTCAGTTTGTCATTCCTGCATGCTGTTAGCAGGAATCTACTGTTGAGCATAGATTCCCGATTAAAAGACCTGGGGAATGACAGTATCTTCATAGTTATCTGCCCGTTATTAATTAGACGTTACATCACTACATTCTAATGAGTGGAATATCATATATAATCAGCTTATTAAAAAATAAGGGGACATTTATGCAAGCAGAGTTTTGGTTAGAGCGTTGGGAGCAAAATCAGATTGGTTTTCACGAACAGGAAATTAATAGCCATTTGCAAAATTACTGGAGCAAGCTGAATCTGCCTAAGAAAAGTAAAATTTTTGTGCCACTGTGCGGTAAAAGTAGCGATATGCTGTGGTTACTGGCGCAAGGCTATGAGGTTTTAGGGGTTGAGTTAAGTCCCTTAGCAGCACAGGGCTTTTTTGCTGAGAATCAACTGAATGCAAAAGTAAGTGACTGCGGTGCTTTTCAACGCTGGGAAATGGAAGGTCTTAGTATTTATCAAGGTGATTTCTTTGCATTGACGAGTGAAGATTTGGTGGGGTGCAATGCAATTTATGATCGAGCGTCATTGATTGCTTTGCCTGCTGAAATGCGTCAAAAGTATGCCAAGCATTTAAAGCAAGTTGCCCCTTCATTAACAGATACGTTATTAATTACTTTAGAGTACGATCAAAGCGAAATGCAAGGCCCGCCGTTTTCTGTTTCTGAACAAGAAGTTGACTCGTTATTTGGTGAGGCTTGTGCGATTGAATGTTTATTTGCAAAAGATAGCTTGGAAGAAAATGAACACCTTAAAAATAGAGGGTTAAGTCATTTAATGGAAAAAGCTTATCGGCTTAATAAATGTTCTGTTGAAGTAAAAAAATAAGCTAATAAATACATGGTCACAAATCTTCAAAAGATAGAATTAATACTAGTACTTTATTCTTTTCGTCGCTGTCCGTATGCGATGCGTGCCCGAATGGCGCTGAAATATGCAAGTATTAACGCGTATCTGCGTGAGGTTGAATTACGCAATAAACCTGCGGCATTATTACAGTACTCACCTAAAGGCACAGTGCCAGTTATCATTTTTCCTGATGGGTCAGTTATTGATGAGAGTCGGGATATTATGCTTTGGGCGTTATCTGTTAATGATCCGGAGCAATGGTTGCCTAAACAGCACGCAGATTTATGCGAGCAGATTAAGTGGCTGATTGATAAAAATGATTTTGAATTCAAGGCGAACTTGGATAAGTATAAATATTCCAATAGATTCCCTGAGAAGACGGCACTTGAATATCGCGCGCTTGGCGAGCAATTCTTGGTGTTGCTTGAAGCTAGGCTCAGTCAACATTGGTTTTTAGTCAGCGATACTATATCAATGGCCGATATAGGGGTTTTCCCTTTTATACGTCAGTTTGCACAGGTTGATAGTGTTTGGTTCGAGCAAGCCGATTATCCGCATTTGCAAGCTTGGTTAGACTATTTTCTGCGTTCAGATATTTTTACCAGCATTATGCAAAAATATACGCCTTGGGTAGAAAATTCCGACCCCATACTGTTTTAATCGTAAAAAGCTAAAGAATTTCAAAGAAATACGCTAGAATAACCAGCTTTTTAATATTGCTCCGGATTTACGTTTCGGTTCGCAGATAGGTGTTATATGTCTAAAATTATTGTCTCCGCTTTATATAAATTCGCTACGCTCGAAGATTTTACTGAACTTAAGAAACCTTTATTACAACTGATGGAGGATCATCAGGTTAAAGGAACTTTATTACTTGCTAAAGAAGGAATTAATGGCACGATTGCCGGTGATCGTACGGGTATTGACGAGGTACTTAATTGGTTGCGCTCTGATCCGCGTTTAGCAGGTATCGAGAGTAAAGAGTCTTATGAGCAGGAAATGCCATTTTATCGTACCAAGGTTAAGCTCAAGAAAGAAATTGTTACGATGGGCGTGGAAAACATTGATCCGAAAAAAATCGTCGGGACTTATGTTAAGCCACAAGACTGGAATGCTTTAATTTCTGACCCTGACGTGATCTTAATCGATACGCGTAATGATTATGAAGTGCAAATTGGCGGATTTAAAAATGCAGTTAATCCTGTCACCGAGACCTTTCGTGAATTCCCTCAATATGTAAAAGACAATCTCGATCCTAAGAAGCATAAAAAAGTCGCTATGTACTGTACCGGAGGCATACGTTGCGAAAAATCGACAGCTTATTTAAAAGAGCAGGGTTTTGAGGATGTCTATCATTTAGAGGGTGGTGTATTAAAGTATTTGGAAGAAGTTCCTGTAGAGCAGTCACTATGGGAAGGAGAGTGTTTTGTTTTTGATAATCGCGTTGCGGTGAATCATAGCTTAGAAAAAGGCCAATACGATCAGTGCTATGCTTGCCGTTATCCAATTACAGAGCAAGATAAACAAAGCGAACATTACCAGAAAGGCGTGAGTTGCCCACATTGTTACAACAAAGCAAATGAGCTGCAACGTCAACGCTTTCAAGAGCGAGAAAAGCAGGTGCAACTCGCTAAGCAGCGCGGTGAAGAGCATATCGGCTCAGCAGCACGGCATGCATCAGCTGAGCGCCGTGTATTAAAACAGCAG
>Ga0209707_1000583_pt1 | contig 21560 bp, 23 predicted proteins | sample EN4Hudsemesocosm_FD_184630 | JGI IMG/M metagenome (GOLD analysis project Ga0209707, IMG submission 184630) | Methane-oxidizing microbial communities from mesocosms in the Hudson Canyon - EN4B Hudson Canyon (SPAdes) (version 2) | ecosystem: Environmental > Aquatic > Marine > Cold seeps | place... | reverse complement strand
ATAGGTCAATAGTTCGATTACGGACTATTGCAAAAAACCAGGGCCGAAATAAACGTTTTGGATCATAAGTATGACGAGCAGAATGAATGGCAATTAGGCATTCCTGTACACAGTCTTCAATAAGATAAATGGGACCAAATCGAGTGTTTAGAAATGCAGCAATAACATCCCCGAGTTCCTCAAGTAATTTTGCATAGCATTGCTCATCCCCTTGTTGGGCTTGGGTCATCCACTGTGACCAGCGCAATTCGTCATTATCTAAACGTGTCATAAAGGAAAATCTCATACTCTTATATACTATTAAAGAGTATGAGATGTTTTTTTAATTAATCTTTTTTAATTCTTTTTATTGTGATGAGTGCAACGGGGTTATTCCAATCATACATCATGGGTTTAAGAATAACATTTCCCTCAGTGTCCATATCGCCTAAGTCATGAAAACCATTACCTATATAAACAAAGCCTTCATCCATATCACTTGGCATTGAATGCGCTTCACCTAAGCCACCACAATGAGGCCCAGGAATATGAGCACAATTCTGATCATTTTTCTCAGTACCGGCATCATAGGCAAGTGCAAAATGCGAAACAGAACCTTTACGTGGCAGTTTTATTGCTGATAAAGCAACAAAAGTATCGTTGCTTGGCAATAGCATGGCCGCTAAGCTTAAATAATGATGCTTATAATTTCCTACAATCTCAATAACTGTCGTTTGTCCTGGCGCTAAAAGCCCTGGAACAGTCAATACTTCTCCCATTAGACCGGGTGAATTTTGTATATCTTGCGTTAGTGGTGCGGTATTACCGCCTTCTGCTAATAACTCAAGGGAATCACTTGCCGGTTCGCCCAGGGTAAAAAGGCTAAGCGATTTTTTATGTGTTGCAACAAGTTGTGGCGTGAAGGATTGTCCCTTAGTGGTATTAGTGATTGAGACCTCATAGCGTTTCATTTTATCTGCAAAGGCCAGGTTTGTTGAAAGTAACAGTGGAAGTATTATGCTTAATCGAAATTCCATGGAATTCTCTCCAAAATTTATTTTAAAACCCTAATACGTTTGTACTTGTGAAAATGTTACAAAAATAATTAAAAATCATATTCAGTTGCAATCAATATTGAGTAAACAGAGTATGATTATTGACACAGGTTGCAAAAAAAATATCCACCTTCTAAGAAGGTGGTTTTGTTCCACCCCCTTGAAGGGGGAATATAGCAGCCCTCTTAGAAGGCTGCTTGTTGTTATCCCATTATTTTTAGCGAACTAAATTGAATACTTTATTGCCTTCTTTCTTCCTTTTCTTGATGTTTCACATACTTACGTATGTGCTCTTCATCAAGACCAATCGTATCAACACAGTATCCTCTTGCCCAAAAATGATTTCCCCAATATGGCTTTTGCTTTAAATGAGGAAACTGTCTAAATATTTGAATTGCCGTTTTACCTTTTACTATTCCTAACAATTTAGAGACTGACTCTTTCGGTGGCATCGATACCAACAGATGATCATGGTCTTCTTGAATATTTAATTCAATCACTTCACAACCCATTCGACCACAATAAACATGTATCGTTTTGTAAAGCTCTTCTGCTACAGGTCCCTTCAAAATACGAAACCTGTACTTTGGAACCCATACAATATGGTATTTACAGCACCAGATAACATGCGATAATCTTTTAAATCTACTCATGATTATTTCCTCTTGTTTATGTTATGGGGATAACACTACAAGAGGTATCATGAGTAGACCAACAGGGCAAACGGCATAGCCATTTGCCCAAGCCACCGCCTAAGGCGGTGGATATACAAGACTGATTATATATTGCAACAATCATTCTAACTGCAAAGCAGTTAATAGCATTATTAATGCTTCATAAAGGAAATAAAAAATCCAATCTATCTTTGTTTCCTTTATGAAAATAGATTCTGTTACTTTAACCTGGCTGACCATCCACTCTTGCAGAACTAAGAATGGGTGTATAAACAAGCACAAATAATGAGAATGCCGCCAACCAAAAATAAGTCGAGATCATCAAAAAAGTAGCATACCAGTCAGGTAATAAAGCAGGCATTAACACTCTGAATAAAGCAGCAAGATTAATTAAGGCAAAGGCAATAGCGATAGTATTTGATGCTTTCATTGCTCTCCCCGTATGCCCCAAAGAAACTCTGGCCATCATCCCTAATGTCAAGACACCAATACCACCAACAGTAAAAGCATGAAGAGCAACTGAGGGCTGAACCATTGAAAGCGAAGCCAGGGCGGTAAAAACAAACCCTAGAATAATCCAGGCATACCCCATATAGAGCACCCATAATAAAGGGACATACCAGATTCGTGGTTCATACCAGCCTGCTACTCGTGCTGTATTGGCTACAACAGCAACCAATGCCGTAATAGTTAGCATTATTCCATTAATATCGAAAATAAGTAATGTAAAAACTAGCACACTAGAAGCAATAGCCACTCCATCCAGCAATGGATTACGAATTGCCATAACACCTTTTAGACCACGTTCAGTAAAAAAAGGAAACACCCGACCTGCAATGATTAAAATCATCATGATAATGATCGCTACAACAACGTCTAACCCCAATTCTGCTGAGTGCTCATAAAAACCTAGTATCTCGGCATGAATACAGGCATTGCCAAAAGCCATCAGCAGCAACAAGGCGATAAAAAATAAATTTTTAAAATTACCCGACTTGATAATTGGCTGAGCTATGAAATAAGCTAACGTTGGTAAAAATGAAAAATCAATCAAAGCAATCAAGGTATCAGGGATTAATTCTGAATAAAATGGAACTATTCTTCCATACACCCATAACAAACAGAGCCCTAATAATTTACCGCCTTGTGGCGTTTGTATCCCAGTCCAGTTTTTAACTGCTGTCAGCAAAAAACCAGCTATTACAGCAATAGAGTAGCCCAGCAACATTTCATGAGCATGCCAATAAATATTTGGGTAATAATTATCAGTGACCAGTACACCATCAAAAATTGATGCCCAGAGAGCAATCAAAATTAGAGCAAATAGTCCTGCCAAAGCAAAAAAAGCTCTAAACCCTAGAGCAAAAAGCGGATATTCTAAAATTTGTTTATTCATGCGCTCTCTTCCAGCCAGTTAATTTCAGCATTTGAAAAACCTGCAATTATACGCAATTCTCGGTTAAAAGGGCCTTTTGGTTTTCCTACATAGAATTTTTCAATCAATTCAATATACTTTTCTTCATGATTTATCCCTCTTTGCTGGCAAATATTTTTAAACCAATAAGAACCAATTTTCACATGCCCTACTTCGTCATCAAGAATCCTGGTAAGCAAATTCACACTCTCCTGATCACCTTGTAATTTAAATTTTTCAATCATTTTTGGTGTTATATCAAGCCCTCTCGCTTCCATACAACGAGGTACAATTGCCAATCTAGCCAATATATCATCAGCGGTATCTTCAGCATGATCCCATAGCCCCCGATGGGCAGGTAAATCGCCATAATCAACCCCCATGCCCAACAAATGCTCTCTTATCAAAGCAAAATGCTGCGCTTCTTCATCAGCTACTTGCAACCAATCTTGATAAAATTTTTCTGGCAAGCCTCTAAAACGATATAACATATCCCAAGCCAGGTAAATAGCGACAAATTCGATGTGAGCTAATGCATGAAAAAATGCAGCTTTACCTTTAGGTGAATTTAAACCACGCCGTGGCATATCTCTAGGCGCTAACAATTTCGGGGCATCAGGAAATTTGGTTATGCTTATTAATTTTTCTGACTCAATTGACTCAAAAGATATTTGACCACATTCAGACAACTTCTTGGCATAATGGGTTTTTTCGAGTTTTTGCTGGACTTCTGCTCTATGTAAACAGAATTCAGCAATTGTAAAAATATTTTCCACTTTTAAAAGTAATAATGCTAAAAATCATCAATGTAACCTTTTTGACAAGTTATTGCAGTTTAATCTTTTGGCTATCGTCTCGATCATCCATACCAACGCCCATGCTTTTTCTTCATCAGGACAAGCTACATCACCTAGGTGCTTATTTTATAATGGGGATATTAGCATGGCGGTTTTTTAATGATTATTTTTGCAAACCAATGACAGTATTTATCTTTAGTTTAAGCTTTTGCAGTTTGTATGGTCTGTCTGATGAATGGCATCAATATTACACACCTGATAGAGAAGCAGATATTCTGGACTGGCTAGCAGATACCCTAGGTGCCTGCCTTGCATTGATGAGTATACAGCTAACAAAAAAACGATTACATAGTTAAGACAAGCCAGCTAATGCTGGCATTTGTCTATGAATATTTATAAAAAAACTGAAATGCTATTGAAATATAGCCTCAAAAGAATAGCCACCTACCTCCAGGATTTCTTTTAATCTTTTCAAAGCATCCATTTGTATCTGTCTAACTCTTTCCCTTGTTACCCCCAGTTCCTGAGCAACTTGTTCCAATGTTGAATGTTCATGGCCACATAGCCCATAACGACGGCAAATAACTTCACGTTGTTTATCTGACAATTGATAAACCCACCCCGTAATATTATTTTTAATATCTTCTTTTTGTAGCAAATCAGTAGGCGATTGATCTCCATCATCAGAAATCGAATCAAGCAAAGGCTTATCATAATCCTTACCAACAGGAACATCTACAGATGATACTCGCTCATTAAGCTTTAACATTTTAACAACTGTCTTCACTGGTTTTTCCATATACTCAGCGATTTCTTCAGCACTTGGATCATGATCAAGTTTTTGGGCAAGGAAACGCTGTGCTTTAATATACACATTCATTTCTTTAATAATATGAATCGGCAACCGAATAGTTCTAGTCTGATTCATAATTGCACGCTCAATGGTTTGTCTAATCCACCAGGTTGCATAAGTTGAAAAACGAAAACCTCTTTCAGGGTCAAATTTTTCTACCGCTCTTATCAGACCTAAATTGCCTTCTTCAATAAGGTCAAGTAAAGGTAATCCTCTATTTAAATATCGACGAGAGATTTTTACGACTAAACGCAAATTACTTTCTATCATTATTTTTCGTGCTTCAGCATCGCCTCTTAAAGCACGTTTGCCATAAATTTTTTCTTCATCTGCTGTCAATAACTTTGATTTACCCAACTCATTTAAGTAAACCCGAGTTGCATCAATTGCCAAAGTGTTTTTTGCATCTTCTACATCTATAATGCCTAACTGAGGTTCATCTGTTAAAGTAGAATTGGTCGTGGCACCACCTTTAAAATCAAGCACCTTAGACGAGCTATTCTCTGTATCTAACGATGCAATTTCAACAACTTCTTCAATCATATTCAACCTCCAAGTCAACAACTATAAACTAAAAATTAATCATTTTTTCGGCAAATACTTTAGGGGATTCACCGGTTTTCCATTTTTTCTGATTTCAAAATGTAACGAAGCTTTCTTGCCTGCTACAAAACCTACTTCAGCAATAACTTGTCCTTTTTTTACAAACTGTCCTTCTTTAACAAGTAGTCGACGGTTATTTGCATAAGCACTTAAATACAAATAATTATGCTTAATAATCAGCAAATTTCCGTATCCTTTAAGTGCAGAACCACTGTAAACAACTTTTCCTGGAGCGGCAGATCTAACTTTCTGACCTACCTTTCCGTATATATCAATTCCCTTATTACCTGTTTGGGAAAAAGTTTTTAAAATCTTTTTCTTAATCGGCCACTGCCAAAACAACTTTAACACCTTTTTGTTAACATTTGAAATCATAGAGGTTTTTTTTGAACCAAATCTCTTTTTTTGTGATGCAGTTCTCTTTTTAGCACTAATTACCTTATTTTTTTTGGTGTATTTTTTTCTTTGTGTTACCACTCTTGGTTTTGATAACCTTATTTTTTGTCCTATTTTTAATTTATAGGGTGACGGAATGTTATTCCACCAGGAAAGACGCTGATAACCTTGTCCAGATCGAAACCCGATAGAATACAAAGTATCGCCTTTTTTCACAGTATAATATTTTTTCTCACTCACCAAATCACGCTGATAGCTATTTACAGGCGCATAGTTAGGTGTGGCTGAACAGCCAGCTATCAATAGGATAAAAAAAACAATACCTACCTGTTTTATCATTTATTTTTGTATTAATATTTTTTTTGCCAAATTGATTTTAGCCGCAAGATAATCAGACCCTCCTCTATCTGGATGCATTTTTTGCATTAACTTCCTATGAGCCAAGATAATTTCCTTTTCTGTTGCCAAAGCAGCGACCCCTAATATTTCACGAGCTTCCTGCTTAGACATTCCCCCCTTGTAATCATAAGATTCATGGGGTTCAGATGATTCTGCTGTAGTCTTATTGAAAGCCATCCATATTCCATGCAACTGAGGTACATAGCGCAAAACAGTCGGTAGCATTCTGGAGAGAAAGGCCACAAAAATCCCAATTAAGGCAAACAACCAGTTTAATTTCCCTGTTGCTGTAAAAAAAACAATAAGCAGCAAAATTAAAGCCAGGCCAATTTTTTTAACTAGCTTAGAAATTATTTCTGGTGGTGCTTTTTGAAACTTGTTCATCATAAAAAAAGCCAAAACAATTAAGGCTAAAACTAAATAGATTCTGATCAACGATCACCTCCTCCCAATTACTTTTTATATTTTGGTAAATAATACCTTAGAATAGGGTACATCACGACTTTAGCAAATAAAATACATTCAATGAAAAATGCTCTTATTCCCATTTTAGGGTTTGCTGCGTTCAGTGGCACAGGTAAAACGACCTTACTAACTAAATTAATCCCGTTATTAAAACAATCGGGACTGCGTGTGGCTTTAATAAAACACAGTCATCATAATTTTGAAATAGACAAGCCAGGCAAAGATAGCTATCGGCTTAGAGAAGCTGGTGCATCGCCTGTTATGTTAGTTTCGAGTCACAGACGCGCAATTATCACTGAGTTTGACAGCATTATTGAACCTAACCTTGACGACCAGCTTAAAGCATTAGACCAATCAAATCTTGATCTAATTTTAGTTGAAGGTTTTAAAGTCGAACATTTCCCTAAGATTGAATTACATCGGCCCTCATTAAAAAAACCCTTAATTTTCCCTGATGATCCAAATATTATTGCCATTGCCACTGATGCTGAACAGCCATTTTCAAATTCACCAACCCTTTTAGATATTAATAATCCCCCTCTTATTTCTGAATTTATTCTTAATATTTTTCTAAGGTCTTAAAATGGTCGACTATTGCAGTATTGAAGAAAACAAACTTATCTCTATAAAGCAGGCATTACATCTGATAAAACAATCTATTTCTGCTATTGAAGGCATTGAGCGTATCGTTTTAAGACAAGCTCAGGGGCGTATTTTATCAAGCCCTGTATTTTCCTCTATCAACATTCCATCAGATAGAAACTCTGCCATGGATGGTTATGCATTTTCTAGTGCTGATATTTTAAAAAACCAATCATTTACGCTCTCTCTTGTAGGAACATCCTGGGCAGGAAAACCTTATACAGGAAAATTAAACAACAATGAATGTGTCCGAATTTTTACAGGCGCAGTTATACCGGACAATGCCGATAGCGTTATTATGCAAGAGCTGATTGAGACTGATGGGCAAAAAATAATTTTTCCAGCAAACACTGTTGCAAAAGAAAATATACGCGAAATTGGCGGCGATATAAAACAAAACACTGAGCTTTTACCTGCTCACAAAAAATTAACTGCCGTAGATATCGGGCTTCTTGCATCAGCAGGTATTTATGATGTTGCTGTAAAAAGAAAACTCAACATTACTTTTTTTTCGACAGGAGATGAATTGTGCTCAATTGGTCAGCCATTAAAAACAGGGCAAATATACGACAGTAATCGATATACTCTAAACGGGCTACTCAATGACGAAAACTTTAATATCATTGACCTGGGTGTAATCACTGATGATAAACAACGCATAAAAAGCACCTTACTTGCCGCAGCAAAAACATATGATGCCATTATCACATCTGGAGGCGCATCAGTCGGTGACGCAGATTACATTAAAGAAGTTTTAGATGAATGCGGTGATGTCGGATTTTGGAAAATTGCAATAAAACCAGGCAAGCCCCTTGCATTTGGAAAAATTAACCACTGCTATTTCTTTGGACTTCCTGGAAATCCAGTATCAGTGATCACAACCTTTCAAAAGATAGTCTCTCCAGCATTACAACAACTATCAGGTATTTCAGCAAATAAACCGCTTTCTTTATCAGCAATTTGCAAGAGTGAATTAAAGAAACAAAAAGGCAGGCAAGAGTATCAACGGGGAATTTTAACTCAAGATGAGCAAGGACAACTGTTTGTTAAATCAGCAGGAAAACAAGGCTCAAACATTATGAGCGCCATGAGCAGGGCAAACTGCTACATTGTTTTACCTGTTGATTCTGAAGGTGTTTTAGTCGGGCAAAAAGTACTTATAGAACCCTTTGATACTTTTCTTTAAACCACAACTAACCCAGGGTACACCAGCCATTTTGCCTGGTGTACCCTGGTCTTTTTACAAATTAAGAGTCGACTGAATCCAGATACAAATCTTTTCTAGCTAAATAATTATCAACAAATGCCTGCATAGGCTCTTCTTCATACTCTCGTATACCACTGATAACAATTTTTTTAAATCCTTTTCCTACAACTTTGTCATCAGATTTAATTTGAAAATGTAAATGAGCATCGCCTCGCTTACCATTGACAGTCAGTTCTGGGTCTAACATTTCAATTTTAGGCTGGGTAAAATCTAAATGATCAAACTCCAAAGACATACTGTCATACATAACTAGAGGTCTACTTAGATTAATCATAACATTCTGTTTGGCCATTAATGGCACCAGCACATAAGGAAAGTTATGCCCGGAAAAAGCAACATAATCTCTAATCAAGGCATCTATCATGGCTTGGTCCGTAGATGTTTCACTCCCTCTATCTACTTTAAGAATTGTTTTATTATGACTTCCATTAATATCAAAATGCTCACCTTCAGTTTCAGGAAAATCAAGAGTAACACCATGCCCAAGCATACCTGTAAAAGTAAAATTCATTTTCTTACTTAATCCATATTTTTCCAGGACCATAGCAAATAACAAGTCTCCAGGAACACAAAACCGTTTAGCATCAACATCGTGCAACGGATTAAAATCCCCAGCAATATCTTTTGCAAATAAACTACCTTGTTCCGCTGTAATTTGAATACAGTCATTAGTCCCTGAATAAAATTCTTTTAAAAACATATCTTTATTTTATTTTAATATCGTGAAATAGTGTTATCGCAATCAACAGACCACGCATCAATACCACCGCTTAAATTATAAATATTGGTCAAACCAGAATTAACCAAAAAGGTAGCCACCTGTTGACTACGCATGCCATGATGACAAATTACCACACATTCCAAAGTAGAATCTATTTCATTCATTCTTTGTTGAATTTGACTCAAAGGAATATGCTGGCTACCCGCAATATGGGCAAACTCAAATTCATTCACTTCTCTAACATCAAGAAGCACTGGCTTAACATCAGCCATTAATTTTTTTTGTAAATCACTCGCTGAAATCTGTATTACTGACATATAAAATTTTCTAACCTTTTAATCGCAACGGACATTTTAGCGATTGAGGCAGTATATGCAAATCGAATATAGCAATTTGCCTGATTATTACCAAAATCTTTTCCTGGTGTAACAGCTACCCCCTGCTGTTCTAACAAGTCTTTAGCAAATTGAAAGCTATCGTTAGTAAAACGTGAACAGTTTGCATAAATGTAAAAAGCGCCTTCAGGCTTAACGGCAACATCAAATCCCAAGCGTATTAGATGGCTATATAAAAAATCTCTACGCTTCTCAAATTCATGTTTCCTGCTTTCTAGCTCAATTAAATTATCTTCAGAAAATGCAGCTAAAGCGGCATATTGAGAATGGGTGGCTGTTGATATGAAAATATTTTGAGCCAATCGCTCAACAGCATCAACACATCCCTCAGGAACAACCAACCATCCGATCCTCCAACCCGTCATACAAAAATACTTTGAGAAACTATTGATCACAAAAACATCATCACTGAACTCTAATGCTGATCGTGCACTTTTGCCATAGACCAGGCCATGATAGATTTCATCAGAATAAAAATGCCCACCCAGAGCTTTAATCTGAGTTATTGTATTTTCTAATTCCAATGCTGAAATTAATGTTCCTGTTGGATTTGAAGGCGAAGCAATTAACACGCCTTTAGTACGATCAGTCCAGTTTTCTCGTATCAACTGTGCTGATAATTGATAATCAGTATTAGCATCAACATTAATAAATTTTGTTTTTCCTTCCATCAGACGAACAAAATTATGATTACATGGGTAACAGGGGTCAGCCATTAAAACTTCTTCATCAGGATTTAAACTCACCCCCAAGGCTAATAAAAAAGCGCCTGACGCACCTGGGGTGATAAATATACGTTTAGATGAAATTTCGACTTTATAATTTATTTTATAATGCTGACTTATTTTCTCGCGCAACTCAGATAAGCCGGCAGCAGCAGTATATTTTACATCGCCAGACTGAATATAGTTCACACCTTGTTCAATAATTGCAGCAGGTGTTGGAAAATCTGGCTCTCCAATTTCCATATGAATAATATCTCTACCTTGAGCTTCCAACTGTTTTGCACGTTGCAACAACTCCATTACATAAAATGGAGAAAAACCCTCCATTCGTCGCGCTACTACTGACTTCATACACAATCCGGTTTATTTTATTTAAATTAAATTTTAACAAACTTCTTGCTAAAAAAGTTCTATTCTGATAAAAATGCGCAGTTTTTTAAAGATCTAGCTTAGGAGTTAGTGGATGACAGAGTCAACTGAAGTTACACCGTTCAGTTTCACGCCTTACGATGAAAAAGAAGGTGAAGAATACATGAACGATGCTCAAGTAGAGCATTTTGAGAATATCCTTAATAATTGGAAAAGTGAATTAATGCAAGAAGTCGATCGTACTGTGCATCATATGCAAGACGATGCGGCTAATTTTCCTGATCCTAATGACAGAGCAACACAGGAATCTGAATTTAGTCTGGAATTAAGAACACGCGATAGAGAACGTAAATTAATTAAAAAAATTGACGAATCTCTTAAAGATATTGAGGCGGGTGACTACGGTTTCTGTGAATCATGTGGTATTGATATCGGAGTGCGTCGTTTAGAAGCTCGTCCAACAGCGGTTTTGTGTATTGACTGCAAAACACTGGATGAAATTCGAGAAAAACAAATGGGCTAGGCTCTGAACAGTAATTATATTGGCCGGTTTGCTCCCTCGCCCACCGGCCCATTACATTTAGGTTCACTCTACGCAGCGCTGGCAAGTTTTTTACATGCTCGAGCTCGTCATGGACAATGGTTATTGCGTATTGATGATATAGATAGCCCTCGCATTGTAACTGGAGCTTCTGATAGCATAATTGCTACATTACAGAAGTACGGACTGCAATGGGACGGCCCAATTTATTACCAAAGTGATAATGTAACCAGCTACCAGGCAATTATTGAGCAACTGATCAGCCAACAGCTAGTTTATCCTTGTAGCTGTAGTCGAAAATCATTATCCGCCTTAAAAACCTCTGTATACCCAGGGACCTGTCGCCATATCAAAGAACAAACGACACCCTGTTCTTTGCGACTCAAAACCAAAGATATTGAGCTTTTTTTTAATGATGAATTACAGGGTCAGCAGTCAATTAATATTGCTCAGCAACACGGTGATTTTATCATTAGCAGAAAAGATAACATCACAGCCTATCAACTGGCCGTTGTCATTGATGATCACAAACAAAATATCAGCCATGTAGTCCGAGGTTTTGATTTACTGGACTCAACGGCAAAACAAATATTTTTACAAAATACCTTAGGCTATAAAACGCCCACTTACTGTCATGTTCCCATCATTACAGATCAGCAAGGTCATAAATTAAGCAAACAAAAATGTGCTCAAGCAGTTTCTACTGACAACCCACAAAAAACATTATTTATTTTACTGGAACTTTTACAGCAAAACCCTCCCCAGTATCTAAAAAAAGCAACAATCCCGCAAATAATCAACTGGGCAATTGAACACTGGCATTCAGCCCCCTTAAAAAAAATTCGTGCAATTAACAATAATATTGACTAAGGTATATTAATTCTTTGAATAACACCTCAATCGTGAAGTTACAAATATGTCTGAAGAAAAAATATACCCAGTAAAAAAGGAAATTGCTGAAAACGCACATATTACAGCTAAAACCTACCAGAGCCTCTACCAACAATCGATTACTGAACCAGAACAATTCTGGTCACAGCAAGCCAAACAGTTTCTAGATTGGAGTCAACCATGGGACACGACGCTTACATTTGATTATCCCAAAGGCGAAATCAACTGGTTTAAGGGGGGTAAACTCAATGTCAGTGTTAATTGTCTGGATAGACATTTGTCATTACGTGGTGAGCAGACTGCGATTATATGGGAAGGTGACAACCCGGAAAATGATAAAAAAATCACTTATAACGAATTACATCAACAAGTCTGTAAATTCGCTAATGTACTGAAATCACAGGGCGTAAAAAAAGGTGACAGGGTTTGTATTTATTTACCCATGATTGCTGAAGCAGCCACAGTTATTCTTGCCTGTACTCGTATTGGCGCAGTCCACTCCATTGTCTTTGGTGGCTTTTCAGCAGAGGCCTTAAAAGATCGTATCCTGGATTCAGATTGTCAATTTCTAATCTGTGCCGATGAAGGCTATCGCGGTGGCAAAACCATCCCCATCAAGAAAACTGCAGACACTGCAGCAGCAGGTTGCCCAAATATACAAAAAATGATCGTCATTCAAAACTCTGGCAATACAGTCGAATGGAATGCAGAACGCGACATATGGTTTCATGAAGCCATGGCAACGGCTTCTGATGATTGCCCTGCTGAAGAAATGGATGCTGAAGACCCTTTATTTATTCTTTATACCTCTGGCTCTACAGGTAAACCTAAAGGCGTTATGCATACCACTGGCGGCTATTTATTAATGGCAGCCATGACCCACAAATATGTATTTGATTATCATGATGGTGATATATATTGGTGTACAGCCGATATAGGTTGGGTAACAGGCCATTCTTACATTATCTACGGGCCATTATGTAATGGCGCAACCACCTTAATGTTTGAAGGTGTACCAACTTATCCAGAAGCCGATCGTTTTTGGCAAGTGATAGACAAACATCAAGTCAATATTTTTTATACCGCGCCTACAGCAATCCGCGCCTTAATGGCGCAAGGTGATGAGTATGTGACTCGAACTAACCGCAGCAGCCTGCGCGTTTTAGGTAGTGTAGGCGAGCCGATTAACCCTGAAGCGTGGGAATGGTATTACAATGTCGTTGGCAATGCTCAGTGTCCAATTGTTGATACCTGGTGGCAAACAGAGACAGGCGGGATTTTAATTACCCCACTCCCAGGTGCCACGGATTTAAAACCAGGCTCTGCAACCTTGCCTTTCTTCGGTGTCAATCCTAAAATCGTTGATAACGAAGGTAATGAGCTGGAGGGTGAAGCTGAAGGCATTCTTGTTTTTGATTATCCCTGGCCATCTCAGGCTCGCACCATTTTTGGCGATCATAAACGTTATATCGAAACCTATTTCTCCACCTACCCCGGCTATTATTTTGCAGGCGATGGTGCGCGTCGTGATAAAGATGGTTACTACTGGATCACCGGGCGTGTTGATGATGTCATCAATGTATCTGGTCATAGAATGGGCACTGCCGAAGTTGAGAGCGCATTAGTTCTTAACAAACATGTTGCTGAGGCGGCTGTCGTTGGCTATCCACATGATATTAAAGGCCAAGGTATCTATGCATACGTCACTTTAAACAAAGGTGTGGAAGCGACAGACGAACTTAAAAAAGAACTGATTCAATTGGTACGTAAGGAAATTGGTCCCATTGCCTCGCCTGATGTTATTCAGTGGGCACCTGGCTTACCTAAAACACGTTCAGGCAAAATTATGCGTCGAATTTTGCGTAAAGTAGCGGCTAATGAGATTGATAGCCTGGGCGACACATCCACCTTAGCTGACCCTTCGGTTGTTGATGATATTATTGAGCACAGGAATATTTAAAACCTCTAATATAGTTATTGACCAATTGTTCCATAACAATTAATATAATGCTTGTCTGGGAGTGAGTTGAGCAAACTGTTTTTATAGTAAGCGTTATATTATTTTCTACCTTCGGGTCGTTTGATGTATAAATACAAAAAAATTAACATCAATAACGCTGGATAAAAAGAGCTCTTGACTCACTACCCTTTTAGCCGAACCAATAATAACAATGGCAAGACCTAAAATATTTAACGAAGAAGATGTCATTGATAAAGCGGTTAAAGTATTTTGGGCTAAAGGCTATGAAGCCACCTCCATGCAAGACCTCGTTAATGCAATGGGAATTCAGCGTGGCAGTCTTTATGCTACCTTTGGCAGCAAGCAACAACTTTTTTTAAAATCACTTAACCGATACAGCCATACTGTTGTTAAAAGCTTACTGGATATACTAAACAGCAAGCCATCTGCCATTGAATCAATTGAGTTATTTTTCTCTCAACTGGTTCAGCACTTATTAACTGCCGGAGAATTACGCAGTTGCCTGGTAACCAACTCAGCAATTGAACGCGGTTTAAGGGATGATGAAACCAAACAATTAGTACTTCAATTATTAAATGCACTTGAAAGTGGATTCTACCAAACGTTATTAAGAGCGAAAGATAATAATGAATTATCAACTGAAATTGATTTAAAGCTGCTTGCTAATTATTTAACCAGTAGCATGCAAGGATTATTAGTTATGGGAAAAGTGTGTTCAGAAAAGTCAGTACTTGAGGGTATTAATCAAGTCACCTTATCTGTACTTAAATAACAATAATCTAAACACCTTGTTCTATCTTATTTTTGAACAATCATTCTAATTGGAGCTATAAAAAATGATTTATGCCGCACCCAACCAAACAGAGAGTAAATTAGACTTTAAACCACGCTATGAAAATTTCATTGGCGGGGACTGGATAGCTCCAGTTGATGGTGAATATTTTGAAAACTCTAGCCCTGTCAATGGCAAAGTATTTTGTGAGATTCCACGCTCCACATTTAAAGATGTTGAATTAGCACTCGATGCCGCGCATGAAGCAAAAGATGCCTGGGGGAAAACATCGGTTACAGCAAGATCTAATATATTATTGAAAATTGCTGATCGACTTGAACAAAACCTGGAATTATTAGCCATTGCTGAAACTTGGGATAATGGCAAAGCTGTACGCGAAACGCTTGCTGCCGATGTACCCCTGGCTGTTGATCATTTTAGGTATTTTGCTGGCTGCATTCGCGCTCAAGAAGGTTCTATAGGTGAAATAGATGAAAACACTGTAGCCTATCATTTCCATGAGCCACTAGGTGTTGTTGGACAAATCATTCCCTGGAATTTTCCTTTATTAATGGCTTGCTGGAAACTGGCTCCTGCTTTGGCTGCTGGTAACTGTGTGGTCCTTAAACCTGCCGAACAAACTCCAGTTTCTATTTTAATTTTAATGGAAGTGATTGCTGATTTATTACCTGCTGGCGTAATCAACGTTGTAAATGGCTATGGTAAAGAAGCAGGTCAAGCTTTAGCCACTAGCACTCGCATTGCAAAAATTGCTTTCACAGGGTCAACCCCGGTGGGCTCTCATATTATGAAATGTGCAGCCGACAATATTATTCCCTCGACAGTAGAATTAGGCGGTAAATCACCCAATATCTTCTTTGCTGATGTCATGGAGCAAGAAGAGGCATTTATTAGTAAATGTGTTGAAGGCGCTGTACTAGCCTTTTTTAATCAAGGTGAAGTGTGTACCTGTCCCTCTCGCTTATTAATTCAAGAATCAATCTACGATGAATTTATGGCAAAAGTGATTGAACGAGCAAGTCAGATTAAGCGCGGCAATCCATTAGATACAGAAACCATGGTTGGAGCCCAGGCCTCTAAACAACAATTTGATAAAATCATGAGCTATGTTCAAATTGGTAAGGACGAAGGTGCAGAAGTATTGATTGGTGGTGAAGTTGAATCATTAGAAGGCGAATTTGGCGAAGGCTATTATATCCAGCCGACTGTCATGAAGGGGCACAATAAAATGCGTATCTTTCAAGAAGAAATCTTTGGCCCTGTGATTTCTGCAACAACCTTTAAAGATGAAGCTGAAGCTCTGGAAATTGCTAACGATTCTGAATTTGGACTAGGCGCTGGTGTATGGACCAGAGATATGAATCGCGCCTACCGCATGGGCAGAGGTATTCAGGCCGGACGCGTATGGACAAACTGCTACCACCACTATCCTGCACATGCTGCATTCGGTGGCTATAAGAAATCAGGTGTAGGCAGAGAAACACATAAAATGATGCTAGACCATTATCAACAAACTAAAAACATGCTAGTTAGTTATGATATAAACCCTTTGGGGTTCTTCTAAAGAATAAAGGCGACCAGTGTCTAAACAAGGCTGGTCGCTATATACAATCAGTAACAGCGTGTTATACCAATCCCAATAAATAATCACGCTAATAACCGTCATTCCCGAAATCTTTAATCGGGAATCCATCCTCACAGATAGATTCCTGCTAAGAGCCTGCAGGAATGACGATCCCTCAGCTCAAGTATAAATATATTGGGATTGGTATTACAGAAGAGCTAAGAAAAACCTTTATAAAAGATAAGTGAAAAACATCATTCATAACTACCAGGTTTTAACTAAATCCCCTGCTTTAATTCTTCTTACATCTGAAGTAAGCTCCATCACACCGACTGAAAAGTTTGCTTGAACATCCTGGATATTCACCACCCCAATCAATTCATTTTCCTGCATTGCAGAACTCCCTCTGAGCGCATAAACAACCAGACTATCCCCACGCCTTAATTTATCCTGAGTCCCTGCTGCAATATATACTTTTTTGTTTTCAACTTTTAAAACTTTAGTGACAAAAGGATAACAAGCAAACAAATGCCCCACATCCTTACTAGCTAACTGAATAATTTTAGAAATTTTATGACCAGAAGGGGTCGATTTAAAACGTTCACTTCCTACTGCATATCCGGAAGGAATCCAGACATCACCAATAACGGTATCTGTATAACGGTGCTGAAACAATAAAGCACCATTTGAACCATCATGCACATAAACATCAATTGCCACGCCACGCCTGGCAACAAAGTCTCTCATTGCTGACTTAACCTGTGCAAAAACACCTGCACCTCGGACATACTCAGTTGATTCAACTTCAAAGTCCCTAATCACACCAGACAAAACAAACTGCGCACCATTCTCTTGCGCCATTTGTACAACAACTGATTCTTGATACCCCGTTTCATCAATAATTTCTGGTGCCATATCTGGACGAGAATATAACACCGTATGCGTTTCGTTTCTTCCAATAAAATTCCCTGATTCCATCAGAATATTCATTATTTCTCTTGGAATTCCACTGTATAAATCCTGAGTCTCATTAGCACTTATTTGGCCAGAAACCACACCGGGGAAACCCGTTACTAATATTCTTTTTCTATAGGGCGAGTTACAAACCTGCCCTTCAGACAATACCGCTAAGACTTGAACATGATAAATATCATCCGCTATCCATTCATCAACAACCTTAGTACTTCCCAAAATGGCTTCAGATGAGAATCCTCTGCCCGCCTCTACAGAAGCATTTCTAATCGCTGCCCTGAAAGCTTGCTTTCTAGCCAGTAACTTTGCCCCTTTATTAATCGCAGCCTGGCCTTGTATGGTAATAGCTCGTGAGACTGGTTTAACAGGCGGCTCGACTATGTCCATAAAAGGCTTAGTTAAACAACCCTGCAATAAAAACAGGCTAAATAAAAGAAATAATTGAATAATAAATTTCATTACGCCCTTACTGAAAGAAACTAATTAAAAATAAACCGCGTTAAATACCAATAACGGATCATTGCGGACGTTGCCATGTTACCCAACCACCCTGCATCATACAAACCAACATCTAACATTGCTCTATCAAGCCTATTTTTTTCAGTTGAAAAACCTGAAACACTTAACTGAGATGAACAATCAGAACAACTGATATTCACTGTCGACATAGGAGCCTGTTTATAACCAATCCGAGTAAACTGAACCTTGTCATCCTCTCGCAAACATTCTGACGCCTTTGCTGCAGTTGTCGAAATACACTGATAAAAACGAGGGGTTAAAGTTAACTCCAACACCACTTTTTTTTGATCAGCAACCGCTTTAGACTCAGTGACTTTAGCTTCTCGTAAAAATAAATCCAGATAAACTCGGAAAGCCTCCTGTTTTATAACCTGATCAGCAACAATTAAGCCGCCAGCCAAACTTTCGCTATAAAGCTGTTTGGCTAGCTCTCTATAAGCATTGACTGTTGCAGCTTGCTCAATTGCAAATTGGTTTTGAGTCTGAGTTAAATGAGCTAACGGAGGCAATCTGCTATAGCCTTGAGCACGTAATACTTTGTCCGGTTTTTTCACCACTGAATCAACCGGCTTAGTCGGGGCTGAGGAACAGGCAACCAAAGTTATGAGACTTATGCTCAACAATAATTTTATAATTAATTTAATCACCAGCAACCTCCTTTAAATCTAGACAAGTTATCGGCTGAATAAAATATTTCTTAAATTATTCGCCTAATACTTCCGATTCGTCAACTCTGTCTACAGTCCATAACTTTTCTAACTGATAAAATTCACGGGCCTGGGCTGTCATAACATGTAAAATCACATCACCCAAATCCAATAACACCCAGTCAGAACCTTGCTGCCCTTCAATTCCTAAAGGCATCAATCCATTTTCTTTCACCTTCACCAAAACATATTCAGCCAATGCACTTGCATGGCGCTCAGATGTTGATGTCACTATAACCATATAATCAGTGACACTAGTTTTCCCAATAACATCCAGAATGGTAATATTTTCTCCTTTACGCTCATCCAGAACGCCTTCTACCATTTTCAATAACTCTTTTATTTGCATTTACTCTCTCTTTTTATGCTTAATTTTTACTAATTCTAAATTATGTTGCCTACCATTAGCCAACATTTATCTAAATAAACCTCACCTGATACAAAGATTTATTTACCCAGTACGGTCGTTAAATATCCATCATATACAAAATTCAAATAACCACTCCCCATTATTTAAACTCTAATCTGTCCATCACCCAATACAACATACTTCAAAGTTGTTAGACCATTTAAGCCCACTGGTCCTCTTGCATGTAATTTATCTGTACTAATACCAATTTCTGCACCCAAGCCATATTCAAAACCATCGGCAAAGCGTGTCGATGCATTAACCATAACAGAGCTTGAATCCACTTCACGTAAAAAGCGTCTGGCTAAAGTATAGTCTTCAGTGACAATTGTTTCGGTATGGGATGAACTATGTTCATTGATATGATCAATTGCTTCATCAATATTTTCTACAACCTTTATGGATAAAATAGGCGCTAAATATTCTGAATCCCAATCTTCATCCGTTGCTCTAGAACACTCAGGAATTAGCGAACAGGTTTTAAGGCAACCCCGTAATTCAACTCCTTCTTGCAAATATTTTATTGCTAACAAGGGTAACACTTTAGCTGAAATGCTTTCCGCAACCAACAGTGTTTCCATCGCATTACAAACGCCATATCGATGAGTTTTAGCATTAAAGGCAATATTAACGGCCTTTTCAACATCTGCTTTTTTATCAATATATACATGGCAAATACCATCTAAATGTTTAATAACCGCAATAGTTGCCTGTTGACTGATTCTTTCAATTAAACCTTTTCCACCGCGCGGAACAATAACATCTACATAATCATTCATGGTAATCAATTCACCCACAGCCGCCCGATCCGTAGTCTCAACAACTTGAACAGCTTCAGCAGGCAAACCAGCAGCTTGCAAACCCTCAGAAATACATACTGCAATCGCCTGATTAGAATGAATAGCCTCAGAACCCCCTCTTAAAATACAGGCATTACCCGATTTTAAGCAAAGAGCCGCAGCATCAATCGTAACATTAGGGCGAGACTCATAAATAATACCAATAACCCCCAACGGCACCCGCATTTGTCCTACCTGTATACCACTGGGTCTAAAACTAAGGTCCGTAATTTCTCCCACAGGATCAGCAAGCGCAGCAACCTGATGCAAGCCCTCAATCATTGAGTCAATTCCCTTTAGATTTAATTCAAGTCGATCTAACAATGCAGAGTCCAAGCCATTATTTTTACCTGCAATTAAATCTTTTTTATTTTCAGCAACTAGTGTTTCCTTATTGCTTGCTAATGCCTCAGCAATTTTCAATAAAGCCAAATTCTTTTTTCCTGAATCAGCTTTACTCATTTCTCGCCCAGCTTTTCTAGCTTGCTGACCGAGTTTAGCCATATATTCTGTAACTTCCACTTTAAAATACTCTAAAAATATATCAATCGACAATTATATCCTAGGAGACTGTTCGAGAATAGAGAAGCTGCAAGGGAATAATTTATTTTGTCTATTTTATCCCGTTATCTTTGTTAATAAATCTCGACTATTCAGGTCTTTTTTATGAAAAAAGAAAATTCAAGCAGTGGCTTCTGGGGGGATGTATTAACACTGCATAATCATAAATTGAGACACAGCTCACAAAAAACCAATCTTTTTCAGATTTAAGTCGCCCCCGCCTAGTAAAAAAAGTCAGGACATCATAAAGTACAGACAAATTTTACTAGAGTGCAGATTTACAACAACGACAAAGAACTACTCAACCTAGAATAATAATTAAGTAAAACCAAAAGAGGTGTCAATAATGGAACTTGAAGTAACATGGAAACGAGCAACTAAAGTATGGTGGTCATATCTTTGGAGAAACCTTATTGCGCTTGTATTTGCAATGATTATTGCAGCGATAATGGGAGCTATTCTTGGTTTTGTTCTTGGTTCTGTAGGAGCATCTACTGAAACCATTCAAATTGTTGCAATGCCTATTGGTGTGATAACGGGTATATTAATGTCCATTGTCCCAGTCAAAATGATTCTCAATAAAGATTTCGGAGAGTTTCGTTTGGTTTTGATTCAGAATAAATAGAAAAACTTATCACCTAACCAAAAAAATAGCTGACCATTATAAATGGTCTCGGTTTTTCGGTATTTGTAAAGATTATTATGCATAAAAATGACGGCAGATGATTCATCATTTTGCTATCCTGCATAATGCCCTTTGGGTAAATGCAAACCTGTTCCAGACAGGTTTGTGCCCAGATCCAAAATCCAAGGCTGGGCTGTCTGTATAAACAAGTCTATGCTAATGATTCAGATCGTACATCCCTACTCTTTGGATCCCAGCGATCCCAGCTGGTATGACATGACCAAGGTTTAGTTTGAATGGCTGAAGCTCTTGAATAACAAAATTATAAACCATTGATTTTGTTATTCTTTGATTGGTGGCCGCAAGGGCTAATTCGCTCTTGAATAACAAAATTATAAACCATT
>Ga0209707_1000578_pt1 | contig 21611 bp, 16 predicted proteins | sample EN4Hudsemesocosm_FD_184630 | JGI IMG/M metagenome (GOLD analysis project Ga0209707, IMG submission 184630) | Methane-oxidizing microbial communities from mesocosms in the Hudson Canyon - EN4B Hudson Canyon (SPAdes) (version 2) | ecosystem: Environmental > Aquatic > Marine > Cold seeps | place... | reverse complement strand
CATTCCGGCATAAAAATTATCAACGATGTAATACATCGTGTTGAAAAACATACCGACACTGGCTGGAATGGCCAGCTTTCTAAGTAATTGGCGGATTGGATCTTTATTGAGGTCCAAGTTTATTCCTCGTCTGTTATGATTTTTAATGATGTTGAGTATATACCCGTAATCATTCAATATGCAGGTTTCAGAGGTTAGTATAAGCGTCAGAACAAGGCGTAATGTGCGGGTAATGGCTAGCCCTTGTTAAACATGGTATATACAAAGTGAGGAAACTGATGTGGTTTTAGAAAATGCAGCAAGTTGGCAGAAAGTCTTAAAGTCGGAATTTGACTTGCCTTATATGCAGGCCTTGGAAAGCTTTCTAAGTACAGAGAAAGAGCTGGGAAAAGTGATTTATCCCGAACAATCAAATTGGTTTCATGCCTTAGAAACAACACCGTTAGATAAGGTTAAAATCGTTATTTTAGGGCAAGATCCTTATCATCAGCCACATCAAGCCCATGGCCTATGCTTTTCTGTATTACCGGGTGTTAAAACGCCTCCTTCATTGGTCAATATGTATAAAGAGTTAAAGACTGACTTAGGCATTGAGCCTGCTAATAATGGCTATTTGGAAAGCTGGGCTGAGCAGGGGGTATTATTACTTAATGCCGTTTTAACGGTTGAAGATTCAAAGGCCAATGCCCATAAAGGAAAAGGCTGGGAGGAATTCACAGATAAGGTTATTTCAATTGTAAATGAGCAATGTGACCATGTCGTGTTTATGTTGTGGGGAAGTTATGCTCAGAAAAAAGGAGCAAGGATTGATAAGGAGCGCCACTGTGTGTTGCAAGCGCCACACCCATCACCATTATCAGCATACCGTGGTTTTTTAGGTTGTCAGCATTTTAGTAAAGCAAACGAATACCTTAAAGAGAATAATAAAGGGACTGTTGATTGGCAATTGCCAGAACTCAAAGATAGCCAACTGCCACTCCTATAAAATTGCCTTATTGAAGAAGGGTAGTCCAGTAGTCCCATTAGGTAGTCGTTTTCAGAGGGAAACAAAGTGTGTAATTCAGCATTGATAGGCTTCACCCTGTACAATGCGCACCATGATAAAACTTAATCAACTTTCTATTCGCCGTGGCCCTCGGTTATTGTTTGAATTAGCAAACCTGACTGTTCATCCGGGACAAAAGGTGGGGTTAACGGGAGCAAATGGTACGGGCAAGTCGAGTTTATTTGCTTTATTCCGTGATGAATTACATGCAGACCACGGTAGTGTGTCGATTCCAGACTCATGGGTGATTGCTCATGTGGCTCAAGAAACACCAGCTGTTGATCTTCCTGCTATTGAATATGTATTACAAGGTGATGCTGAATATGTGCGTTTGCAGGCTGAATTACAGCTTGCAGAAGCGGAACATGATGGCCATAGTCAAAGTGAACTTCATGACAAACTTGCCGCAATAAATGGTTATACTGCTCGAAGTCGTGCTGGTCGATTGATGCATGGTTTGGGTTTTTCAGGCGATCAAGAAAACCTTCCTGTCACCTCTTTTTCTGGCGGTTGGAGAATGCGTTTAAACTTGGCACAAGCATTAATGTGTCGTTCCGATTTATTATTACTGGATGAGCCAACAAACCATTTAGATTTAGAAGCCGTTTATTGGCTAGAAGAATGGTTACGCAGTTATCAAGGTACTTTAGTGTTGATATCACATGATCGCGATTTCCTTGATCGTGTGGTGAATCAAATTGTTCATATTGAACAACAGAAAATGAAGGCCTATAACGGTAACTATTCAGCATTTGAATTAGCTCGGGCAGAACATCTCGCTCATCAACAAGCAGCACACAATAAACAGAAACGTGAGATTGCCCATATTCGTAGTTTTGTTACGCGCTTTAAAGCACAAGCAACTAAAGCTAAACAAGCACAAAGCCGAATTAAAGCATTAGAACGAATGGAATTGATTGCGCCTGCGCATGTCGATTCACCTTTTCACTTTAGCTTCTTTCCACCAACACGTTTAGCCTCACCCTTATTAAGTTTAGATAAAGTTGCTGTAGGTTACAACGAGAAGCCGCTTATTTCTGGTGTGAAATTGTCATTAGCTCCAGGCGATAGAGTGGGCTTGTTAGGGCCTAATGGTGCAGGTAAATCAACACTGATAAAATTGATCGCAGGTGAACTGCCTCCTTTACAAGGTAAGCGTAAAGAAGGAAAAGATATTAAAATTGCTTACTTTGCTCAGCATCAGCTTGAGCAATTAACAATGGATGAAACACCATTACAACATCTACAACATTTAGACCGACTCGCAACAGAAACAGATTTACGTAATCATCTTGGTGGTTTTGGCTTTCATGGTGATGATGCTTTATCACTTGTCGGTCCTTTTTCAGGTGGTGAAAAAGCCCGTTTAGTATTAGCATTATTGGTTTATCAAAAACCGGCATTATTATTACTTGATGAGCCGACCAATCACCTAGATTTAGATATGAGATTAGCATTAACCATGGCCTTACAAGATTTTGAAGGTGCCTTAGTTGTTGTTTCACATGATCGTCATTTATTACGCACAGTCGCAGATGATTTATGGTTGGTCTCTGATGGACAGGCTAAAGTATTTGATGGCGATCTTGATGATTATCGTCAGTGGTTGAATGATAAAGATAAACCTAGCAAATCAGAAACAACAAGCAGTACGGTTTCAAATAAAAAAGATGATCGACGTGCAGCGGCAGAATCAAGACAGAAACTGCAACCATTACGAAATGTAGTGAAAAAAGCTGAACAGAAAATGGATACGCTTCAAACTAAACTTAATGAAGTTGAAGAAAAGCTAGCAGATAATAGTCTTTATGAAGATAAAGCAAAAGATCAATTAAAAGCCTTATTGCTAGATCAAGGCAATATAAAGTCAGAATTGGAAAATGTAGAAATGGACTGGTTAGCAGCCAGTGAAGAATTAGAATTAGCTGGGCAGTAAATGTCTATCTATATAGAGGTATAAAACGTGGCGCTATTGTCATTAAAGCAAGTCACCGTTAGTTTTGGCGGACCCAACTTATTAAACAAAATCGACTTTCAACTCAATCGAGGTGAACGTGTATGTTTAGTCGGTCGTAATGGGGCGGGTAAATCAACCCTAATGAAATTGATTGCCGGTGAAATTAAAGAAGACGGTGGTGAAGTAGCAAGCCAAGGTTTGAAAATTGCCCGTCTAGAACAGGAGGTACCAGCAGGTACGGAAGGTAGTGTTTTTGATGTTGTGGCACAAGGTTTGGGTGAAATAGCACCAATACTAAGTGCTTATCACGAAGTCATTCATCGCTTAGAAACAGATCATTCTGAAAAAGTACTGGCTGATCTTGAAAAGGCTCAACATAAACTAGAAGCAGTTGACGGTTGGTCTTTTGAGCAACGAGTTGAAACCACCTTGTCACGTTTAAGTTTAGACCCTGATATCGATTTTTCAGGTTTATCTGGCGGGATGAAACGACGCGTTTTGTTAGCTCAAGCCTTAGTAAAAGACCCTGACATTTTATTGCTTGATGAACCTACCAATCACTTGGATATTTCATCTATTACTTGGTTGGAAGAGTTTCTAAAAGGCTATGAAGGTACGGTATTATTTATTACTCATGATCGTACATTCCTGCAAGCTCTAGCAACACGAATTGTTCAGCTTGATCGTGGTCAATTAACCAGTTTCCCGGGTGATTATGCCAACTTCTTAGTTCGACGTGAGGCAATGTTAGAAGAAGAAGCACAACAAAATGCCTTATTTGACAAAAAACTAGCACAAGAAGAAGTATGGATTCGACAAGGTATTAAAGCGAGAAGAACACGTAATGAAGGACGAGTTCGAGCACTTGAGCAGCTACGCCGTGAGCGAAGTCAGCGTCAAGAAGTACAAGGCAATGTCAAAATGAATCTGCAAGATGCAGGTCGTAGTGGCAAGCTGGTGGTTGAGGCGGAAGGTTTAGGCCAAAGCTATGATGGTCGAGTATTATTTAAAGACTTTAGTACTGTTATTCAGCGTGGTGACAAGATTGGTGTTATTGGACCAAATGGTTGTGGTAAAAGTACTTTACTGTCCTTTTTGTTGGGACGGAATGAGCCTGAAACTGGCACAGTAAAATTAGGTACTAAAATTGAAGTGGCCTATTTTGATCAATTACGCAGCCAATTAGATGAAGAAGTCAGTGTGGTCGATAATGTTGGCCAAGGTAAAGACTATGTCGAGGTAAATGGTGCGAGCAAACACGTTATGGGCTATCTACAAGATTTCTTGTTTACACCTGAACGTGCACGTACACCGATAAAATCATTGTCTGGTGGTGAGCGAAACCGCTTGTTATTAGCAAAACTATTTACTCAACCAGCTAATTTATTAGTGATGGATGAGCCGACGAATGATCTTGATGCTGAAACCTTAGATCTATTAGAAGATTTATTGATGAACTATCAAGGTACTTTATTGTTAGTGAGTCATGACCGTAGCTTCTTAAACAATGTGGCAATGAGTACGATTGTTTTCGATGATGATGGTGATGTACGTGAATATGTTGGTGGTTATGATGATTGGTTACAGCAACGGGCTCAAGATAAAAGAGCGAATACGGTAAGCAAGAAAAGCAGCAAGCCTAAAGCTACAGCCAAAAAGATCAATAAAAAGTCAGCGCTGACTTATCAGGAACAACTTGATTTAGAAACACTGCCAAAAGAAATTGAGAAGTTGGAACTCAAACAATCTGAATTGCACAAAAAAATAAGTGAACCTGAGTTTTATAATCAAGCTGTTGATAAACAAACTAAAATTCAAGATGAGCTGGCCAACTTAACAACAGAGTTAGAAGGCATGTATGAACGTTGGGATGCACTTGAGGCTAAAAAAGAAGGCTAATGAGTCCTTTTATCCCCTTCCTTGTTTTTAATCAGAAAAATGATGAAGGGGAAATTCGTGTCTGGCAACAATATGACCGACGCTGGTTAGATTTCAATGATGGCTTAGTTCAGTCTGAGATTATATTAAATACTCCTGAACTCTTACCCCTTCCTCTCAACCGAGCAATGTTGGCTGGAATGATGTTTGTCGACACACCACAACGTGTTCTATTGGCAGGCATGGGAGGCGGCACAACAGCTCGTTATTTCTCGGCCTGTTTTCCAGATGTTAAAGGTGAAGCTGTAGAAAAATCGGAAGTTGTTGCCAAGCTTGCTCAAGAATATTTTGATTTTCCCAGCAATAAAAATTGGCAGATAGTTAAACAAGATATTCTCGACTATGTGCAAAATTGTTCTGAGAAATATGACCTCATTGTCATTGATATTGCTATGGAACAAAAAACACCTGAGTGGCTGCTTGACCGTACATTTTTGCAACAATGTCGTTCACTACTCACCGATAATGGTCACATTTCTTTCAATTTGCTGGTGGATGATGCGAATGGCTTTATGCACAGTGTTTCAGCACTTCGAGCGGTGTTTGATCGTAGGGTAGTTTGTTTATCACTGCCAACTTATCGCAATATCATCGTGTTGGGTTTCAATAATGTGCCGACCTATCTTCCTCAAGATGCTCAAACTCGATTGGCTGATCTTGAATCATCATGGGGGCTAGAGTTTGACGAATTCTATCAGCAGATGCAAAAAGATAATCCCCTTGGTAGTGGTATTTTTTAACTTGTACGTCATCCTCGCGAATGCGGGGATCCAACGATAGTAGCTAGAACCACTATCCATAGATTCCCATTTTCATGGGAATGACGAAGCGGTAAAAACTATAAATTGAATAATTACGGGTATCGTTAAGTCGATGTTAGAATATTTAAATACCACTATTAGGATAGCGAAATGGAATTGATCACCAATTTAATTAAACAACTAAACGGCATTGTTTGGGGACCTTTGATGTTAGTGCTAATTCTAGGTACTGGTTTGGTTTTAATGATTGGCCTGAGAGGAATGCCACTTATCAAGTTGGTTTATGGCTTGAAGATGTTATGGCGTGGTCGTGATTCTAAATCAAAGGCAGAAGGGGATATTTCACCTTTTAATGCCTTAATGACCTCATTAGCAGCGACTATTGGAACAGGAAATATTGCGGGTGTAGCAACAGCAATATTCCTAGGTGGCCCCGGTGCATTATTTTGGATGTGGATGACGGCCTTAGTGGGTATGGCAACAAAATATTCAGAAGCCGTGTTAGCTGTTCATTTTCGTGAAACAGATGAAAATGGCAATAAAGTCGGTGGACCAATGTATTACATTAAAAATGGCTTAAGCAGTCGTTTTGCATGGCTAGGAACAGCCTTTGCAATATTCGGTGCCTTGGCTGGATTTGGTATCGGTAACACTATTCAGGCTAATTCAGTGGCAGATGTTTTATCTTCTAATCTAGGTATATCACCCTTAGTGACAGGCTTGGTAATGGCTGTTTTAGTAGCCATGGTGTTATTGGGTGGTATTAAACGTATTGCCACTGTTGCAGGTAAATTAGTCCCATTTATGGCAATAGCCTATGTATTAGCTGGAATTGTCATCCTTGCAATGCACGCTTCAGCTCTACCTGATGCTTTTAATCTTATTTTCACACATGCTTTTACGCCTATTGCGGCTACAGGTGGTTTTGCTGGTGCTGCTGTTTGGGCCGCTATTCGTTTTGGTGTGGCTCGCGGTGTATTTTCAAATGAAGCAGGCTTAGGTAGTGCACCAATTGCTCATGCAGCAGCGAAAACGAATAGTCCTGTTCAACAAGGGTCGATTGCGATGATGGGCACATTTATTGATACCATTATTGTGTGTTCGATTACAGGATTAGTGATTATTGTTTCAGGTGCTTGGACAAGTGGTGAGACAGGGGCAACACTATCTTCTCTTGCTTTTGAATCGATCTTACCTGGATTTGGTGGATTTATTGTTTCATTTGGACTTTGTATCTTTGCTTTCACCACTATTCTTGGTTGGAGTATTTATGGTGAGAAATGTGTGGAATTCTTGTTTGGTATTCGAGCTATCACTCCATTTCGTGTTCTCTGGATTGTAGCTGTACCGATTGGAGCAACTGCGAATTTATCGTTTATTTGGCTGGTAGCAGATACTCTGAATGCCTTAATGGCATTACCTAATCTGATTGCTTTATTATTACTTAGTCCTGTTGTATTTAAGCTTACTAAAGAATATTTTGCTAAGAATTAAATTGGCTGTTCTTTTGATACAGACCAGCGGCAAGAAATGTGATTTAATAGACTACAGAAATGGTTAAAGTAAGAATGCTTTGAGTGTTGCAAGGATATTGTAATGAACAATGATGACAAATTGATTGTGATGCCAATGAGACAGATAAAGTGGACGTCATTTGCTAGCTTTCAGATTGTGTAATCTATGAATTCTCATCTCCTTCGTTTACGTCTTTATCTGGTGCTGGGGCTAATGGCTTGGACCATAATGCTGGTGGGATTGCTCTGGTGGCAGGGAAAACAATTGCACGATTCTTCTATAGATCTTGCATATAAAGAGGCTGTTGCCAACTTCAATAAAGATCAGGCCTTTCGATACTGGGCCTCCATGCATGGCGGAGTTTATGTCCCGGTCAGTGATATAACACCGCGTAATGAGCATTTATCCCATATTGCCGAGCGTGATATCGTCACTCCTAATGGTAAACAACTTACCTTGATGAATCCGGCATATATGCTGCGTCAGCTTAATGAGCACTTTGGAGTGATGGTTGGGGTTCGTGGCCACATTACCAGCAGATTGCCCCTGCGGCCTGAAAATTCCCCTGACGCATGGGAGGAAAAGGCCCTCATTGCTTTTGAAGGTGGTACCAAGGAGGTGGTGGAACAGACGACACTGGATGATGAACCTTATCTTCGTTTCATGCGACCAATGATGGTGACGAAGGCATGCCTTAAGTGTCATCAGCATCAAGGCTACAAGGTGGGGGATGTCAGGGGTGGGGTATCCGTTTCAGTACCTCTGTTTGATTATCAGCAGAATGAATCAGCCAATTACCTGACCGTGGCAATATCTCTGATCACTCTGTGGTTACTGGGGATTGCGACTCTGATTTTAGCCTATGTACGTCTTGCATCGGGAGCACAAAGCCAACATAAGGCGACTGAAGAGATTAAACACCTCAATGAGGGGCTTGAGGCACGTGTGCGTAAGCGTACAGAAGAGCTCGCTGAAGCAAAGGATGAGGCTGAGACAGCCAATTATGCCAAGAGTGTATTTCTGGCTAATATGAGTCATGAATTACGCACCCCACTCAATGCTGTTCTTGGGTTTTCGAAATTGATGCAGGACGATCCGCTTGCAACGGCATCGCAGTACCAGAAGCTGAACATTATCAACCAAAGTGGAGAGCATTTACTGACTTTGATTAACGATATACTGGAAATGTCGAAGATAGAAGCTGGGCGGGTTGAAGTGGAAGCAAAACACGTAGATCTCGATGAGTTGGTGAAGGAAATCATCGATATGATGAAAAATCGGGCCGAGGCGAAGAACCTGCAACTGTTGTTTGAAACATCTTCCAGTGTTCCCCACTATATCTTGGCTGATGCGCCTAAGTTACGCCAGATATTGATTAACTTATTGAGTAATGCGATAAAATTTACCGAAGAAGGTGGGGTTAGTCTGCGCCTGACGGCGGAGCCACTGCAGGATGAGCATCAGATCAAACTGTTCTGTGAAGTCGAGGATAGTGGTATTGGCCTGTCTGTAGAACAACAACAGCATATTTTCAAACCGTTTGTACAGGTTGGGCAGCCTGATATGCGTACCGGAACTGGCTTGGGACTGTCGATCACTCAGCAGTATATCGGGTTGATGGGCGGTGAGTTGCAGGTGGTCAGCGAACAGGGGAAAGGCTCTATTTTTACAGCCTCTATTATTGTCGGTAGTGCTGAAGAGAGTGATATAGAAAAAGTTAAAGCCTTCAGAGGAAAAGTGATTAGCCTGCAGCCAGATCAGCCAGAATTTAGAATCCTGAGTGTAGAGGATAATTGGGATAATCAACTTTTATTACAAAACATACTACAGCCACTGGGATTCAAGCTTAAACTTGTACAAAACGGCGAAGAGGCGGTCACGGCATTTAAGGAATGGAGGCCGCACCTAATCTGGATGGATCGACGCATGCCCATTATGGATGGTTTGGAGGCAACGCGACGTATCAGAGCATTGCAAGGCGGGGATGATGTCATTATTATCGCACTGACAGCGAGTGTTTTTTCCGATCAGGTTAATGAGGTTCTGCAGGCTGGCTCTGATGACTTCATTCGTAAACCATATAAACCTGAGGAAATCTATGATGCTATGGCCAAACACTTGGGTGTGCGTTATCTCTATGCAAAGAATTTGGAGATAGAGAAAATTGCTGAGTATGATCTGGAAGAGCTGAAACAGACACTTGAAGAATTTCCTGATGAATTGATAGAGAAACTGCGTATCGCTGTGCTTGCACTGGATATGGAACAGACCCTAGCCATTATTGAGCAGATCCATGATAGCAGTCCAAAAACTGCTAGCGTGCTTCGGCAGCTATTAGATGCATTAGATTTCATGACATTACAACGAATTTTGGGCGGTAAGGCTGGAACTAATTAGAAGCCAATTATGGGAAGAACAATATTGACTAGTAGTGCATTCATCTTCATAGCCTACGAAAAGGGCTTCTATACAAATGGGCGGGGTTAGGCGGCAGTTTGAAAATACAATATAAAGCTTCAGCTATCATGACGGCCTTTGGGCTTGTCGCTATTCTCCTGCTTTCATGGGCTTATGACCAGCTGAGCCACAAAACAATCATCGATAGTGAATTAAAAAATATACAAAATATTTCCGAGGAGCTATCTTCGCATCTGAACTCCCATCTTAAAGAACATGCATCAAACGGTCTCATGCTTTCGTCTGTACCGCTTATCCATGATGCACTAGTAAAAAGCAATTCAGAATTTGTCGTATTAACCGATGAAGAACGAGCGCAGGAGGTTATTAACCTTAATCAGCAATGGAGGGAAGCCACTGATATCAATGACCCTTTCATCCAATCGCATCTCACTAATCACGTTGCAACGTTTTTGAAAAGTCAGCAAACCCTCATGCCAGGACGATATGGTGAAATTTTTCTCACCAATCGTTATGGGGTCATGATTGCCACTACCGGCAAGTTAACCACGCTTGCTCATGGCCATAAATATTGGTGGCAGGCAGCTTATGATGATGAGCGGGGCAGAACCTTTCTTGATGACCGTGGTTTTGATGCCAGCGTAGAGGGGTATGTGCTTGGTGTCGTGGTCCCAGTCAAGCATAATAATGAAATAATCGGTATGCTGAAATCCAACGTAAATATTATCGGGCCGTTGACGGATATCATTGAGGACTTCAATCTACGCCACCCCGGTAAGTTGCAAATTGTACGTACAGGTGGACTAATTGTCGCTGAATACGGCGTTACTCCACTTTCAACGCAGATAAATGATTCTCTCGTTGAATTATTACAAAAAAAACAGGGTGGTACTACAATCGTTGCTGAAGATGACGTAAAACAGCTTACGGCTTTTTCTTCGATAAAAATAACGCTAGGTTCAGACAAAATTGGTTTTGGAGGGAAAAAAGAATCGATTGATCACCTCAAGGGCAACAAAGGTGAGGCATGGAATATTGTCGTTTCCCTTGCTGAAGAAAAAGCTATCGATGCCTCCCATAATATTACTTTAATAGTAATTGGTGTCGGAATTATCTTTACCCTATTAACCGCTATTGTCGCCCTACTATTGGGCAGACTGGTAGCTAGGCCAATAGTTAAACTTGCCGCGACGGCTCAGGTACTTGGCGATGGATATCTTGATGTAAGGGCTGGTGCGCACTCAAATGACGAGATTGGCTCTTTAGCAAACTCGTTGAATATCATGGCAGAAAATTTCCAGCGCACCGTGATATCCAGAGATGAATTAATTGATAACTTAGGAAAGGCTAAAGAGGCCGCAGAAATAGCCAACAAAGCTAAGGGACTATTTATTGCCAATATGAGTCACCAGTTTCGTACCCCACTTAATGCTGTACTCGGTTTTTCACAGTTACTTCTCAACGATAAAACGGTAGCCGACAAACAACGAGAATATCTCAAGAACATCTATAATAGTGGACAGCTTCAGCTTTCCTTAGTGAATGACGTATTGGCTATGTCGAGACTTGAAGATGGGCAAACGAGTCTCCAATTACAGGTGATTGATATCTCCAAGCTGCTTGAGGATCTTATTGATAATTCAAAAGCGGCGGCTAAAGAAAAAAAGATTAACTTTAATGTCGAATATCGTTCGAGTATTCCTCAATACATCTCCTGTGATCCTCAGAAACTACAGCTTCTGCTCGGTAATGTTATTGATAACGCGATCAAATATACCGAATCTGGGGGCGTTGTTCTTCATATAGAAAGTGTACAAACAGAGAGTGATAACACCGTGCAATTGATCTTTGACATAGAAGACAGCGGTATAGGAATTGTGGATAAATACCAAAAACATATCTTTATGCCATTTTTTAAGATCGGGGATCAGAGTGATAAAACGGGAACGGGTATGGGACTCACTCTAGCTCAGCGCTTTCTTGCTCTAATGGGCGGGGAGATTAGCGTTGAGAGTGAAGTGAAAAAGGGAACCATATTTCACATTACACTGCCAGTTGAGCAGGTAACAGAAGCACTCTTTGATTCAAATAGGAAAAAGAAACTGGCAAGCTTAGGTCAAAGTGACCAAGATGAAGATGAGGACATAACGGCAGATGATTTGGCGGTCATTTCAGATGTGTTATTAGCCCAATTACTTGATGCCGTTGATGCCTTAGATACTGAAAATTCAGTAGCGTTGGCAGAACTTATTGAAAAGAAAACCCCTATTATTGGAAAAAGGTTGTTAACGATGATTAATAACTTTGACTTTGAAAAACTGCAAAGCTTGTTAAATGCTAATCAGGCTAAGTAATTTTTAGAGGCTGTGTAAAGTCTTTTGATTAAATGAATCTTGTCATACTAATTGTTAGCGAGTTTCCCATCAAATTAACATGATGGATAACTCGCTAACGAAGTAGAATTTATTGGCTACTTTATATCTTAGACGGAAAGTAGTTTACTCATCTAATAATGCATCACGATCATCACTATGTAGGCGAGGCATGATCCACATTTCATACATTGCAACGACCCACATAAATGCAAATGATAATCCCATTGCACCACCACCGATGATAACGAGCCATGCAAAATTAGGGTTTAATTTAGTCAACCACCATGATGAAATATCAAGTAGTAAGAAGACATAGGGCATAACGATAACGCCGGCTTTAAGATATCTTGGTACACCTGCGGCTAGGCTGAATATCAATCCCACAAACATAAATATAAATGAGATACCGAATAGGTGAATATGAGAAACACGAGCTAAAGATGAGAAGCTTGCGCCGGTGTCTGTTTTTGCACGTTCAACAACATTTTCAAATTTTGTGAAATCAGGAATAGGCAGTCCTGATGATGCGTTGTGACACATAATACAGTTAGTATCCATTATTTTACGAATACCGGTATCGTAGAATGCTTTTTCATCAGCGCCTTTGTGAACCCAGTTGATGATTTTTAAACGATCTTCATCTGGTGCCATTAACTGCATTGAACCATTAAGTTTTGCTTCAATCACTGAACCTGAGCGTTTTCCATAATAACTGTAAACAATATCATCTACAGATAAGCCCATTTCACCATCAGCAAGACCATGGGTGAATTGAATTTGCACGATAGCCATCATGTAGCCTACTGCAACGACAACTAAGTAGCCGGTAAATAGAGCTTTAAGTGCGATGCCTTGACTACAAAGGTTAATTTTATGTGCGACTACTTCAGCCATAATTATATTCTCGTTGTTTGAATTGATTGTGCTAATACTATTACAGATTGATAGTCGGTAGTAGTCTTTTACACTGTTATTTCGTAAAAACTTGTTTTAATAATTCAGTTGTTCGTGCTGCAGGATTATCTCGGATTTTCTTTTCTTCTTGTGCGATGACGGTGAACAGACCATTTAATGCTTGTTCAGTCACATAGTCTGGCAGATCAAGGTTAATCGTTTCACCAACAAGTGGTATGGCTGCGACTTGTCCTGTTAAATCGTTATAGTACTTAGTAGTACCAACCTGATTCAATGAGCTCTGGATGCTTGGGCGAAATAATTCTGTAAGCTGAACACTTGTTTTATCACGGAAATATTGTGTGGCTGCATCATCAGGACCATTTAAAATTGTATTTGCATCTTCAATGCTCATATCTTTAATAGCATTGACGATTAAGCTTGTTGCTTGGGGGGCTGCAGCCTCCGCGGCATGATTGACACTTTGTTCAAATTCATCAGCCATTGCACCAAGACCAAATTTTCTCATTAAACCACTTGCTTGTTGTAACTCGGGGGGCATTGCTATTCGGATTAACTCATTGGCTAAATATCCATCTTTTTGGCTGACATTTTCAATGGCTTGACGAGTTCCTACATCTAAGGCTTCTTTTAAGCCGGATACAATGGTGTTGTAGTCTAGCGCTGTTGATGCGGAAGTCGGTGAAGTGTCACTTGATAATAGTTCAGCACCAGCATTTGTTAAATCTGCAAAAAAAGAACCCCAATCAGCATAAGTTGATGTGCTGTAAATTGCAGATATTAATAGTACTGAACTGGTGATCTTTCTTTGCATATTCATTTTGTATTCCTTAATTTTTATTGTCCTGATAAAACCATGATAGCAAGAGGCTAATGTTAGCCATAGTTTTTATTTTGTAATTTTATGGTGATTAGTTCGTCAGTTAGTTAAGGCGACAAAATAGAGCCTTTTTAAGTCAAACTATGGAGTAGGACTATGAATACTAAAAGAAAAATATTACCCGTGTTACTGACGGCTGGTGTGGCATTAACTGCCTCATCAGCAATGGTAAGTGCAGACGTTAACCCTTTTGTATCTCAGGAGATGATTTCTGCTTACCAAGTCGCGGAGTCAAATTCAGGCCTCAATGCTGAAGGCCGCTGCGGTGAAGCAAAATGTGGGGCTAATGCTTCTGATAAATTAGAAGTTGGCGATAAAGTGACGAGTAACCCTGATAAAACATTTAAAGCTGAAGGTCGTTGTGGTGAAGGTAAATGTGGTGCAAATGCAGCAGATAAAGCCGACATAGCTGATGGCCCAGGAGATACTGATAAAGGTGCTTCTATGGGTGATGCGAGATGATAAAGATTATCAGTAAATCATCATTATTAGGATAAAAAGGGAAGTATCTACTTCCCTTTTTTTATTTAGTTAGGCTGGCGAACAAAGCCGGCAATTTTTCAGGTAATTTATTCACATCATCAATCACCATATGTTGATTGCCGAAAATATCATTTACGTAGTCATCAGCATGAGGATCAAGGGTAATACAGTAGCTATAAATACCTTGTTGATCGAGCTCTTGCACCGCTTTATGAGTATCTTGAATGAGTAGTTGCTCATCATCCACATCAATATCAGCAGGTTCACCGTCGGTCAGAACTAGCAATAACTTTTTATCCGCTTTTTGAGCTTCAAGATAATGCGCTGCATGGCGCATTGCTGCACCCATACGTGTTGAATAGCCTGCCTGCATGCCTGCAATACGTCCTTTTACGTCATCATCCCAATGTTCACTAAAGCCTTTAATATGGTGATAACGTACGTCATGGCGCGTGTTTGAATGGAAACCAGCAATGGCAAATTTATCGCCTAATTGCTCAATTGACCATGATAAAAGTGATACTGATTCTTGGCATAGCTCTAAAATTGTTTGTGTAGCACCCTGAGGAATATCATTAGTTGATTCTGATAAATCGAGTAGTAACATCACGGCAATATCACGACCATCATGTTTGTGGCTCATATTGATGCGTGGATCAGGTTGGCTTCCACTTTTTAAATCAATTAAAGACCGAATGGCAATATCTAAATCTAGCTCCGAACCTTCTTCTTGATAACGAACACGCACATAGTTTTGTGGTTTCAATAACTCTAATATTTGTTTCATGCGTTTCAGCACGGCACTGTGTTTTTCTAATAACTTATCAATATCACTTGCATTGCCACCAGGATGTAAGGCTTCATATACACTCACCCAATCAGGGCGGTAACTTTGTGAGTGATAATCCCATTCTGGATAATGCCTTGGAGGTAAACCTTGAGGTTCCTCTTCTTCAGCTTGAGTTTGGCGATTATCATCAAATGATTCCTCTTCATCACCTTCTTCAATATAAGTCCACATATGACGATTATCATCACGGTAATCAATTTCAGTATTATCAAAAAAGACATTAGCTAATTGATCGCTTTGAATGCGGGTGCGTGCAACATAGGATAAGCCTATGCTGGCAATCTCTTTAGTGCTAGATTCGCCAGAAGCCATGACGGAATGAAAACGATCAACAAATTCAAGTAGATCGGGGTCGTTATAACCGTGCTCAGGATCAAGTAGGGCTAGGGATAACATTGCCATACGATGGCGAAGACAAGAATGAATTTCGGGATCACATGCACCTTCAATCGGACGAGGGTGGAGTTTGATGAAAAGTTGGCGTAAACCGGGGTATTGTTGAATGGCTAAATACTCTACTCGAGCATCTTCAATAAACTCTACAGCCATACGTTGGAATGGACTGTAGTTGTCGGCAATAATTGGACGAGTCCAGCGTTGGTGTGCCGCCATATGGGCTAATGTGGCACGATAGCGATCAATTCCTTTAACCGAGTCAGTATCATCATAGACATCTGGAATTCTGAGACCTAAATCATCAAAATACGGTTGAGGTTTACGTAATTCGTCAAAGCCTAGAGAGTAAGGAACAAGTTGTGGATCATCGTTCCATAAACCTTGCATATAAAGGTTGAGTTGTCGTTCATGATCGTAGAACAAGGTGCCTTGTCGCTCACGTTGTAGAATGGCTAGGCTATCGGCAGATTGTAAGCTGAAATAGTCTTTCTGTCTTTCAGGATGTGTATTGTAAAAACGAATGCCGTAATCAATCCAATTCTTCAGGTTTACTAATGATAGCTGACTAATTAGATAAGGCATTTTTTCTAATAAGTCTGGCAGGCTAGGACTAGGGATTGTGGCATGATGACCGTGAATTGATACTGATGTTTTATCCATCATCTCAAATATAAGGTCAAAGTACTGTTGTAATGATTCAATATCACCCAAGCGACGAGAAACTGTGGCAAGTGTTTGTAGAAATACTGGTATAGCTTTACCGTTAATGGTGCGGGAAAATTTCCAAACAGTTTGGGATACTAAGTCTAGTGCTTCTTCGCCAAGGTGATCCGCCATAGCTGGCATATCTTCCAAGTAGCTGAGCACGGGTTCAACACCTCGCCCAATTGCACAAACAAGTGATGCACCTGCTAGGTAATCTTCAACACCTTTTTCAGACAATAAGGCACTTGCTTCCGCCATCAATTCATCAAAGACAGGATCAATTTGATCAAAGCCGCAGCTTAGCTTTTCGCGGTAAGGGTTTTCTACTGTTTCAGTTTCACTCATAACTTATATGTCCGTCATCCTCGCGCAGGCGGGGATCCATAGGCTGTGCATGTAGCCATTGTCCTTGGATTCCCGCCTGCGCGGGAATGACGATGGGGTAGAGCAATGTATATGCATCAAGCAAAAATAGTATTGATAGCGTGATCTAATGTGTCACGAATATCAGCATCATCAGTAATAGGTCTTACTAAGGCCATTTTACAGGCTGCTTGTGGTGCAATTCCCTTGTCCATTAATGTCGCTGCATAAGTAAGTAGGCGAGTTGAAATACCTTCATCTAAGCCATGACCTTTAAGGTTACGGGCAGTGCCAGCAACTTTAACTAATTTATCTGCTAAATCAGCATTAATACCGGTTTCTTTTTGCAAAATACTAGATTCAGTTTCAGCATTAGGATAATCAAACTCAAATGCAGTGAAACGTTGTTTGGTAGATTGTTTTAAGTCTTTCATAAGACTTTGATAACCAGGGTTATATGAAATAACCAATTGGAAATCAGGGTGTGCTTCGAGTAATTCGCCTTTTTTATCTAATGGCAGAACACGACGATGATCAGTTAAAGGGTGAATCACAACAGTTGTATCTTGGCGTGCTTCTACTACTTCATCTAAGTAACAAATAGCACCAATACGAGCAGCAACAGTTAGTGGACCATCTAACCAACGTGTACCGTTAGCATCTAGTAAATAACGACCCACTAAATCAGAAGCGGTCATATCTTCATTACAGGCAACCGTAATTAAAGGTTTATTTAATTTCCATGCCATATGTTCGATAAAACGTGATTTACCACAACCAGTTGGGCCTTTAACCATAACTGGTAGGCGGGCCTCGTAAGCGGCAGTATAAAGCTCTACTTCATCGCTTTGTACTTGGTAAAAAGGTTCTTCTTTGATTAGGTATTGGCTAGTGTCTGTCATGATTTTAGCTTCTTTATGGAGATGATTTTGTAGGTTGGACTTTAGTCCAATAGTGTGTGGTTGAGCAAAGCTGTTGTCGAACTGAAGTTCGACCTACATTGTGATGACTTCCCCGCCGAAACGGGGAAGTATCTATTTTTATACTTAGGCTTACTTATGTACGCCTAATTTTTCACGCCAGCCTGGGAAGATCTTATCTGCATCACCTGGGAATGACTCGAATGCACGAGCAAATTCACGATGTTCTTTAGCAAATTCAATTGGATCTGAACCAGACTTCCAACATTCAAACGCTTGGCGTAATGATGTTGCACCATCTGCTGGGCTATCGATATGACCGTAAGCACCACCACCTGATGTATTGATAACGTTACCGTGACCCAAGTTTTCAAAGAAACCAGGTAAACGAAGCGCGTTCATACCACCAGAGATGATTGGTGTAGTTGGCTTCATACCGTACCATTCTTGGTGGTAGTAAGGACCATCTGCACTATCTTGTTCAATCATGTAAGCGATGTGACGATCATCAGCACCACCTTCCATTTTACCAAAGCCCATTGTACCTACGTGAATACCAGAAGCACCTTGTAGACGGGACATTTTAGCCAATACAAATGCAGTATAACCACGAACAGCAGAAGGTGATGTTACCGCACCGTGACCAGCACGATGGTAATGCAAATATTGACCTGGGTAGTTACGACGAGCAGTTGTAACCATACCTGGGCCACCAACATAACCATCAACTAAGAAGGCTACTTTGTCAGCATCAGGACCAAATGCTTCTAAGATAAAGTCAGCACGTGCTAACATTTCGTAGTGATCATCTGCTGTGATGTTAGCAGAGAATAATTTAGCTTCGCCTGTTTCATCTTGAGCACGTTTCATTGCATCAGCAACTAACGGAATAACTTTCTTCATTGGACAGAAGACTTGGTTACCTTGTGGCTCATCATTTTTGATGAAATCACCACCTAACCAGAATTGGTATGCTGCTTCAGCAAATGGTTCTGGGCGTAAACCTAGTTTTGGTTTGATGATTGTACCGGCGATATAACCACCATTTACTAATGGGCGGCCAAGAATGCGCCACATATCAGTAATGTCTTTTGATGGACCGTCAAATAATTGCAACATGCGAGGCGGCACGTAGAAATCTTGCATTTGTAGATTTGCAACATCACCCATACCTTGGTTATTACCAATAGCAAGAGTAAGGAATGAAACAAGCATTGTGCGGCCGTCAATGACATTGCGATCAAATAAATCACTTGGGTAAGCAACTTGCATAATGCCTTTTGCTTCGTCGATGTTGTAAACCATACAGTCAACACCTTTGGTAAAGTCATCGGTAGTTGAGACTTCAACATTGGTACCTGTTGATGATTCGGCTGCAATGTGAGCAGCAACTTCTAAGTAACCGTAACCTGCAGCAGGTTGCATTGTGTATGTAACAAGGATATGTCCGCCATTGGCGATAAGATCTTCTTCTTTTAAGCTAAGATCTGCGTAACGTGATGATTGATCCATTATAAGTACCTTCTATATTAGTGAGTGGCGCGAAAACTATTCGCATTCCTAATGTTCGGTTTTTACGTTCTTTTTAACGTAGTAGAAGTGTAGGGTATTTTTAGCATAAAGAAAACTCAATTGTTTTGATTTTATACATAAGAAAAGCTTATGATAGGTGGCATGAACATAACTATTAGACAGTTAAAGATATTTGAAGCGGTAACTCAACACCTGAGTTATACCCGAGCAGCTGAGTTACTTTTCTTGACACAGCCAGCTGTATCTATGCAAATCAAGCAGTTAGAGTCAGAAGTGGGGATACCATTATTTGAACGGCTGGGTAAAAAATTATTTTTAACTGAGGCTGGAGAAGAGTTACTTATTTATGCCAGAAATATCAGCCAACAATTAGTTGAATTAAATGATGTTATGGATGAGATACGAGGCAGTGAAAGAGGGCGTTTAACCATTGCTGTCGCGACAACGGCCAATTATTTTGCATTAAAATTATTAGGTGAGTTTTATAAGCGTTTTTCTGGAACAACCATCAATCTCGATGTCACCAACCGTGAAAGTCTACTGAAACATTTAAATGAAAATACTGTAGATATGGTGATTATGGGCCAACCACCTGAAAGTATGGATGTTGAAGCAACGCCATTTCTAGATAACCCATTAGTCGTTATTGCACCCAAAGGTCATAGTCTTTCCGGACAAAAATCAATTCCGCTTTCAGTACTGCAGCAGGAAACGTTTATTATGCGAGAGCATGGTTCTGGGACTCGAATAGCAATGGAACGCTTTTTTGAGCAGAGTGGTTATAGTATTAGTTCAGTCATGGAAATGAGTAGTAATGAGGCGATCAACCAAGCTGTTGAAGCGGGTTTAGGGCTTGGTATAGTGTCACAGCATACTTTGGAATTGGAGTTGGCACTGGGACGATTAGAGATTTTAGATGTCGAGTCATTTCCAATTATGAGGCATTGGTATTTAGTTCATCGCCATGGAAAACGTTTAACAGCATTAATATCAGCCTTTAAACGTTTAGTGATAGAAGATTCTGCTGAAATCTTAGAATGATAGCTGTTTGGCATCTATCCACTTTACTTGGCCAAAGCCAGCAACGAGTCGGATTTTTTTTAACTTTAAAAGGTAAAAATGAAAGCCTGGTAATTCTAAGATAATTTCAGACTCTGGGAATTGATGAAGATAAGCTTTACGTAACTCTGCTTCATTATCGGCTTGTGTAACATTTGCTAAACAAGTGATTCGTGCACCAGCACTTGGATTGTCAGAATCATTGGGATCAAATATTGTTAATGATACTTTTGGATTAGCTTCGATATTATGTGTATGTTCAGCTAAATGGCTAATCAAGATAGCTATATCACCATCATTACTGATGATATAGGGCGTAATAGATCCAAAAGGATAACCTGACTCTGATAGCGAATGTGTTGAGAGCACACCGTATTGTTGTGCTTTGATAAACTGACTAGGCTCTAACGTTGTCATTACTTTGTTATCCAGTTAATTTCTTTAGCTGTTTGCTCACCCACAAGACTGAATCGCAAATCCTTCGGCATCTTAGCTTGCGTAGAGTTAAGCGGAATTCTGCCTGCCATAATTTCAGCATAGCGTTGAGGGAATAATGGTTTTTGTTCAGGTTTAGCATAGCCATTAGGATAAATAGGCTGAAGATCTTCATAGCGATATTTATCATTTGCCCCAACAGTATGTAGTATTTCATGAGCCATAACGATTGAGTTTTGCTTGTTTTGGGCTGGTCTTGCATAGGCATGGATAATGCCGATTAAACCTTTTTGAAGACCTAAAGAGTGTTCAAGTGCTTCATTATCTGAGCCTTGGTGATAAAGAATATATAAGCGAATTCGGTTCTTGTTAGACGTATTATCCGGTGTGTTTTTATATGTCCAATAGCGGAGCTTCATACTCCACAATATAACTTTGAACTTATCATTACGATTAGCAGGTGGGCTAGGGGGATGGGAGTTGATTGTATTACCGAGTGATAGGGTTATAGGTTTATCAACAATAAGCTTATATTTCTTAGAGCCCCGAATAAAAAAGTCTTCGATATCTTTGAAGTGTTTGATACTTAGCTTTTGAATATAGTGTTCAGTTTTGGGGTCAGCATCGCCATTGATAGGATAGACGACAACTTCAATAGGCTGATACCAAGACGTGGTATTAAGACGTTGCTCTTTTGTATAGATGGCAGCACCAGCTAAGAGTGCAAGAAGAATAACAACGCGAAGGTTTCTAAAGCTAAATATTTTCATCGGTATTCATTGTATATGAATTTTTAAGCAAAAAAAAAGCCGCTTGGAAACCCAAGCGGCTTTTTTAAAATCTAATGCGAGATCAGTTTAAGCTGGAACTACGTTCTCAGCTTGTGGACCTTTTGCACCTTGTGTAACTTCCATTGTTACAGATTGACCTTCAGCTAAAGATTTGAAACCTTCAGATTGGATCGCGCTGTGATGTACGAATACATCAGGACCATTTGCTTGCTCGATAAAACCGAAACCTTTTGCATCGTTGAACCATTTAACGGTTCCAGTAACTTGCTCTG
>Ga0209707_1000577_pt1 | contig 21617 bp, 28 predicted proteins | sample EN4Hudsemesocosm_FD_184630 | JGI IMG/M metagenome (GOLD analysis project Ga0209707, IMG submission 184630) | Methane-oxidizing microbial communities from mesocosms in the Hudson Canyon - EN4B Hudson Canyon (SPAdes) (version 2) | ecosystem: Environmental > Aquatic > Marine > Cold seeps | place... | reverse complement strand
ATCACGACAACGTCCTATAGTCGTGCCGGGGTATGAGTCATCATATATTACCATAATATACAAGGACTACCTACATTGACATTAGTCTTACATCAGCGTATAATATACCCATGAGTTAGAGAAATACGCCAACAACAACGGCAATAACCACTGACTCTATTTATATATTTTCATAATACATAACTAACTAGAGAGGTACAAAGACTATGTACACACCAATAACAGCAACCGACATTATACAGTCGAGTAAGATTAACGATAACGTCATACTTAAAGACGTTCTAGATGTTTCGGGTAGGGATACAGGGTACTCAACCACCACTACCAAGCAACACATAATCAACCATTTAGATTACATCAATCGTTTTGCCCTCAAGGGTAAGTTGTGGACCGTTGAGTCTGCCAAGATAAGCAAAACCGATAATGAATGGGTCAAGAATGTGGTGTTGTTTTTAGCACCTGCTACGACCATAGCATCCGAAAAGAATACCTTATGCCCTTGGGCTAAAGAGAATGGTTGCTTGCCTAATTGCATCAACATACAGGGCAGATTAGGCATGGAGAGTGGTCAAAAGGCACAGATGGCACGAACCGTCCTCTACCTACTACGGAATGACTTCTTCAAGGCTAAACTGGTCGCTGAACTACAACTGTTAGAGATTGAGTTTGGTGAGATGTTATTGGTCAGACCTGATGGCACATCTGACCTAATATGGGCATGGTTAGCTGCCCTATTCCCTAACCTACATTTCTATGGGTACACCAAGGGTATCAGTAAGCTACAAAAGAATAAGACACCCAACCTAAAGCTTACCTTTAGTGGGTCTAACGCCAACCCTACTGTCTTGGCTAGGACAGTAAAGGCTATTAAGTTAGGTCTTAAGACTGCCATAGCACTCAATACCGCAGGTACTAAGGGTGAATGGGCTTTACCCAAGGACAACCCTAACCTACGGGATTTCGATAAGAACGACAATCGCTACGATGACCCTGCCGGGGCATTAGGATTCCTGAAGCGTAAAGGCAGCAACAAGGCTAACCGCATGGCTGAGGAAGTAGCACCCGAATCATTCTTCTTTACTGAGGATGCCCTAAATCACCTACTAGAAGTAACCAACCATTAAGAGGAGTTATACATGTCAGACTTACAACGTGAACTATCCCAAGCTAATGCCATGCTCTTGAGAGCAGACTACATTAATCTCCGTGACTACGAGGTCAACGACCTCAAGGAACGTATAGCCAACCTAGAGATGGCTGTCGATGTAGAGAAAAGCCTAGCCCGGATGACTCTATTACTAGCAACAGAGGTGGCGTAATGACTATGTGGGAAATAATCCAAGGTAACGGGCAACTGCAAGAGTGTTGTGGGTGTGGGTATATAGGAACTGACCATGCGGAAACTGACAGCAGGGTTGATGCTACTGGGGAGAATGAGGTGTTTTGCCCAGTATGCCACTCAACTGAATACTACTCATTAATAGAGGTGGCGTAATGAAATATTACAGAATTGAGTGGTCACGCACATACCACACGACAGGTGTGGATTATGTTGAAGCTAATAGCGTCAAGGAAGCTGAAGCTATAGCTATGGATGAAATCGGTGACTACAACGGTCACCAAGAAATTGACCCTGACCATGATGTGGTCTATGCAACGGAGGAGATGAAATGACACAACAAGGCGAGTTGAGACTGTCAACAGGTAGCGTATCGGTATATCGGAACATCAGCAATGGCACGTTAAGTGTCAAGCATAAGGGGTTAGTGGTGGGTCATTGCGACCACATTGAGATGGAAGATGTATCACTCCATGTCAACAAGGCAGGGGCTAAACGCATCCTCAACGGGGGCAACAAGGAAGTTGTCGCATGGGCTACGGGATTTCCCACTGTTATTGAGGGTTTCCTGCCCTACAAGGGTCGTAATCTACCACCCCTAATTACACGATATACCTTTGAGTGCTTGGGGTGGGATAAGGGTATCTACTTCAACCCTAAGAAAGGGGTCAACTGGCTCGATGAGGACGGGTATGTCATCGAGAAATTAGGTTACATAGAAGTCCGTGCGAATGGGCGTATGAATGGAGCGGAGGTTTAGGACATGGATGATGTAATTCGCCACATATACGGATTTAGCAGGGGAACAATTGGGTATCGGTATGTTCGGTACTGCATGAAGAAAGAAGTAATCGTAAAACCGTGGGTATTCCTACGGGATTACGAACCAACAACAGTTTCATGTTCTATGGTGGGGCATCTTAGCCGTGCCGTAGAACTCTTGGAAGAAAACCACAATAACTTTAAATCAATATAGAAGGAATCATTATGACTAACACAAACAAACCATCACAGAAATCTTTGGTCCTATCACACCTGAACAAAGGTGGTGCAATTGATGCAATGTCAGCACAGAGATTGTGCCGTTGTGTTCGCTTGGCTGCGGTCATCCATGTCCTCAAGAATGAGGGACATAACATAGTTAAGAAGACCGTCATTCAGAACGATGGTGCAAGGCTTGCAACTTATAGCCTAGTGGCATAAGATGTCAATTCGCCAAAATAGGGCTTGACCCTGTACCCCGGTACAGAGTGTATCATTATTTTCAAGTCTGCCTTTTGGTGCTGTGTAGTAAGCGAGGGGGGTCGCACCCCCTCAACCATCTCATCCACTAACAAGGAACTAAGACATTGACTTTCTTTAAAGTACCATTCTTAGAAGTATTTATAAGTGACCGTAGTATTGACGAGGGTGTAAGTTGTTCTATAATGGTGCATCGCTCTTCATTACTAATCACCCTGTTTACTAAGGATATAGTAATCTCAAGGGTATAAACTAACTTGGCTATCGGAACTCCATTATGACTAATTCCATAAACAAATCAGAGGTACTACAACTCAAAAAACTAATCGAAAGATTTAGATTGTTTGACTCAGAAATTCAGGCTCAAACCATCTTAACGATTCTTAACGTGTACTTATACGAGAACCATCCCGATGGTTACAGCATAACTGACTTAGCGGATGAACTGGGTTTATCCCAAGCGTCTGCATCAAGGAACGCTATGCTCTGGTCTAAGCTAACCCGTAAGAAAGAATCTGGACCTGACTATATAGCATCAAAGGAATGTCCAGTAAACCGCTCTAGGAAGAGATTATCCCTAACCAAAAGGGGTGTTCAGTACCTAGAGAATATTTTCCAATCATGAACGGAGGTGTAATCATGTCAGTACAAGCAAGAGGTACTGGGTTTCAAATGAATGTGTCCCACAAGGGTCAACGTGTAAGGCGTATGTTTGATACATACGAAGATGCGGTGATGTGTGAGTTGCAGACCAAGAAGGCTATGAAGGCAGGGAAACCCTTACCCTTTGAGTCCAAATCAGTCCACTCAACATGGACGCTTAAGGAAGCCTACAACAAGGTATGGCAAACCTATTGGTCTGACTGTTCGACTACGCAATGGCAGGGTAGGCACATGATGAAGGTGTTGGATTACTTTGGGACTAAGACCCTAGTAACATCAATATCCTCTGCACAGGTGGCTGAGTTTGTCATCATGCTCAAGGGTAAGGGTCTAGCTAACTCAACCATCAACCACTCGCTCCAATCACTACGGAAGGTGATGAAGTATTGTGAGCAGAATGGCAAGGTTGAGAAGATACCCGTCATCCAATCACTCAGGCTCAACAACCACCGTACAAGGTATCTATTCCAAGAGGAATGCACCTTACTACGACAACATTCAACGGGGGAACTGCATGATGGCATCGTCCTATCATTGCTGACCGGGGTCAGAGCAGGGGAACTGTTCAGGCTTAGGTTTCGTGATGTATCTAAGGGCTTTGTCTATATAGAGAAGACCAAGAATGGTGATTCTCGTAGTATCCCGGCACACCCTGATGTTCTTAAGATTGTAGAGCGTAGGTCTAGGGGTCGATTAGACAGCGACCTAATCTTTACCAACACCAAGATGACCAGAGACAAGTGGTTGATGGTGCGGAATCGGCTAGGCTTAACCGATGTGGTCTGGCATACATTACGCCACACCTTTGCGAGTCATTTGATTCAATCAGGGGTAGACGTTAGTGTGGTCAAGGAACTAATGGGTCATAGACGTATAGAAACGACAATGCGTTATGCGAAGTTAGCCCCTAAGAACTTTACGAGTGCCATCAACGCATTAGATATTTAACCCTAAGGGACTGAGAATCCCCTGTTGTGCCATTTGTGTGGCATATTGGAAGTGTTTAGGCTATAATCACGCTTCTTCCAAAGGTAGCACCTAAGCCTCGGTGGCGAAATTGGTAGACGCAAGGGACTTAAAATCCCTCGGTTATAGCCTTACACCCCCCTTAAGCCCTTTAAGAATCGTGCCGATAACGGCAGGATTATAGGGCTTTTTTATTGTAATAAGTCTTACTATAGTGTAAGATATACCCATCCTCAATTAAGAGGTGACAAACAGGAGTCTAAATGGAAATAAGCAAGCTAACTAAAGAGCAGTTAGTACCTCAATACTTGATGCACTCATACCTTTATTACATTGAGGGCAATCCTGTGTTGAGCGACCGTAGTTATGACCTGCTATGTATTAGGCTATTAGCTGAGTGGAACGAGGTAGAACACCCACATAAGGACATAGTGGACAGGGAGAGTCTTAGTAGCGGTACAGGATTTTACCTCAAGGAAGAGGACTACCCAAGGATTGCAACCATAGCAGCCCGTGAGTATTTCCTATTGGAATCAGAGGGGGTGCAATAGATGGACACTATCGCCCAACCGCCCCTATATGACAGACAGATAGAACTTGAGGAGAGGATGCTAGAGTTAGGCATTAGTAGGTTTAGGAAGAACACTGAGCAAGCAGCCCCCTCACAAACCTTATCAGGTATAGCCTTAATGAAGAGGACTGTAGGTAGCATTGAGGATGGTATAAATGACTACCTTAAGGCTACCCTCGGAGGGGAAGCAGGAAAGGGTAACAGGCATACTAACGCTATGATGCTTAATATGATTGAGCCTAAAGTATCTGCTTACTTATCCCTTAAGGTTACCCTCGACCATCTATCTGGTAACAACGCCTTGACTGCTACTGCCATGTCTATAGCAGGTGTATTAGAGGATGAGTTTAAGTTTGACTTGTTCCGCAAGGAAGAACCCCGGCTGTATCATGCGGTTAAGAAGTCAGTCAGTAAGCGTACATCCAATCGTCACTACAAGAGGTACAACCTTATCCATTCTATGAATGCTAATGCTCTAGTAACTTATGAGCCTTGGAGTAGAACTGAAAAGCTACACTTGGGTTGTAAGCTGCTTGACATCATCGTTCAGAAAACAGGACTAATAGAAAAGAGAAAGCAGGGTCAAGGCAGACGCAGTAAGCTAATCTTAATAGCCACGGAAGGTACTATGAAGTGGGTAGAAGAGGTCAATCTTAAAGGGGAGCGACTTAGACCAACCTACGCACCTTGCATCATACCCCCTAAGCATTGGACAGGGGCATACGAGGGGGGCTATTGGAGCAATAAGATAAAACCCCTTCCTTTAGTCAAGACCACCAACCGATACATCCTAGAGGAAATAGAGAACCACCAGATGCCCCTTGAATACAAGGCTATCAATGCCTTGCAAGATACAAGATGGCGTATCAATAAGTCCGTACTCTCGGTAATCGAACAGATATGGGAATCAGGAGGTGGTTGGGCAGGGTTGCCTAGTAAGGATGATGTTCCTATACCAACACCACCCGTACCTAAATCCTTAAGAAAAGAGGATATGACCCCCATCCAACTTGAGAGATTCAAGATGTGGAAGAGGTCAGCATCACTCTTATATAATAAGAATGCCAAGATGGGGTCTAAGAGGTTACACCTTATACGAACATTGGTAATGGCTAGGGAGTACAAGGATGACCTCCATTTTGTGTATCAGAATGACTTCAGAGGTAGAAAATATGCGGTAAGTTCATTCTGTAACCCCCAAGGCACAGACTATTCTAAGTCCTTACTGTTGTTTGGTGAGGGCAAGCCTATTGCAGATGAAAAGGCGTTGCATTGGTTGTGCATTCAAGGTGCTAATACCTATGGTAACGATAAGGTTACCTTTGATGAACGGGAGCGATGGGTACAGGACAACGAGGAATGGATTCTTAAAAGTGCTGAATCACCCCTAGAGTTCAGATGGTGGGATGGTGCTAGTGACCCACTACAATTCCTAGCGTTCTGCTTTGAGTATGCCGGGTTTAAACGAGAGGGGTATGGTTACATTAGCCACCTTCCTGTAGCACTAGATGGACGTAACAATGGTCTACAGCATCTCTCTGCATTAGGTCTGGATAAGGTAGGGGGTGTAGCCACATGCTTAGTACCATCCGATACCCCAGAGGACATGTACCAAATGGTATATGAGATGGTGTGGGAGAAGGTCTTAGCGGATTCGCATAACCCCATAGCACAGTTATGGATAGCGTTTGGTGCATCCCGTAAGACCGTGAAGCGTCCTATCATGGTGATTCCTTATGGCGGCACTAGGTTCTCTTGTTCTGAGTATGTACAGGATTACATCAACGAACAGATTGATGAGGGTCAGGAGAATGTGTTTGGGGATGAGATGTTTGAAGCTGTGCTGTATTTCTCAGGGCTATTATGGGATACCGCTAACGATGCAGTACCTAGCGCACGAAAGATAATGGCGTACTTACAATCAATAGGTAAGGTGCTGTCTAAGGAGAATCTACCCGTGATATGGAAGACCCCAACAGACTTTTGGATACACCAGATGTACCCAGATACAAAAGCTAGGAGGATAACCACCCATATAGATGGGATACTTATAAAACCACAAGTGAGGATAGACGATTACATGTCCATCGACAAAAGAAGGGCTATCAATGGTATAGCACCCAACTATGTCCACGGAAATGATGCAAGCGCAATGACCCTGACTATTTGTAAAGCGGTAGATGAGGGCATGAAGTCCTTTGCGATGATACACGACTCTTATGGTGTACACGCTGCTGACACAGAGAAGATGGGTGAGTTAATAAGGGAAGCGTTTGTGGAGATATACAGGGAGGATAGATTAGAGGAGTTCGCAGACTATGCAAGGGAAGTTTGTGGTTCTGACATACCTGACCCACCCCCTAAAGGCTCATTGGATATTGAGGAAGTGCTAAATTCTAAGTATTTCTTTGCTTAGAGTCATACGATAATGGAAGACTAATCAAGGTGCAATAGATGGACAGTCAGGTATATTTTAAAACTATAAACAATTTAATAACAGCAATACACATACTCATAGCGAGGGACATAGCAATACCAGTAGACCTACATGCCAGAGCAGTCGAAGCAGGCATAGATGTAGAAGCAATACTTAACAAACGTAAATAACCCGATAAAGGAAAATCAAATATGACAACACATACCCCAGAGAACTTCTCAGTATTAACAGGTCAAGCCTATTACTGCTCATTCATCACACCCGATAGCTACAAGGGTGGACCTAAGACCTACAAAGGTAGGTTGTTGATTGCAGAGGATGAAGCAACAGACCTCATACAGTACCTAGATAATCTTACGGACTCGCATGTCGATGAACTTAAGAAAGAGAACCCTAAGAAACGTATAAACATCAACCCCATGTATACCTACATGGACCAGTTTCCCGGCATGATTGCGGTTTCATTCAAGCAACTAGCTGAAGTACCCACTAAGGATGGTGGAATATGGGAACCAAAGATTGCTATCTACGATGCTAAAGCAAAGAAGGATAACAAGATTAAATCAATACCCAATGGGTCAACCATCAAGGTTTCATGGCAACCACGCTCATGGTATGTGCCGGGCAATAGTATGTGTGGAATCAAGATGCAACCCATAGGTGTACAGATTATTAACTTAGAAACGGAACTAGAAGGTGGGGATTCAAACCCTTTCACCGAAGTTACAGGACAGGGAGTCTATGAAGCGCAAGCACATAAGGAAGATGAAAAGGGGGAGGACTTATTCTCCGATACAACCGAAGAAGAACCAACTGGGTCAGACTTTTAGGAGTAATTTCGAGTACGAGTTTGCCGAAGATTTAATACTGAGAGGTGTTCCCTACGAGTACGAACAATCTAGGGTGGACTTCCTTCAGAAGAGATTCTACAAGCCAGACTTTGTACTGGACAACGGCATAATCATAGAGACAAAAGGATACTTCTATTCATCAGACCGCACTAAGCATAAGTTGATTAAAAAACAACACCCTGACCTTGACATCAGGTTCATCTTTATGAACCCAGATGCAAGGGGGGAGGGTAGTAAGGTCACTAATGCTGAGTGGTGTAAGAAGAATGGCTTCAAGTTCGCACGGATGCGACTACCAAAGGAATGGGCAAATGAGAAGAACGACTGACTTTATCGTTGTCAAGGAAGTTAACGATGTATGTCCGTGTACTCGACAGGAGATAGACAGGGTACACAGAAGGAGAGGGTGGCTAAGGATTGGTTACCACTTTGTTATAACAGAAGATGGAGAGGTACAGAAGGGTAGGGATATAGCCCAAGCAGGGGCGCACTCTAGGGGGTTTAACGACTGTTCCATTGGCGTAGGGATTTGTAATGGTGTTAATGAGTTGCAGGCAGCATCCCTACTGTCATTGGTTACGTTGTTGACCATGAAGTACCCCGGCATAGAAGTAATAAATCATCCCCTATACGGGGATACCGAAGAGGAGTTTGATGCAGAATTATGGTGGAAGAATACCCTGAGTCGAATCTCATAATGAAGACCTCATGTCCTAGTTGTAGTTCATCAGATGCTAACTGTATCTACGATGATGGACATGAGTATTGCTTTAGTTGCGGTCATCGTTCCGCACGAAATAAAAACTACGAACACAAACCTAAGAGGAACCAAATGTCAATAGAGTTAATAGAGGGTGGAGTGACCCAAGCACTCCCAACCAGAGGAATACACGGTGAGACAACCAAGAAGTACCAGTATGAACGGGGTACTTTCAAGGGCAAGCCATGTCAGATTGCCAACTACTATAAGGATGGGAGCAGGGTTGCTCAGAAACTAAGATTCCAGAACAAAGACTTCTTGTTCATTGGGGATACCGCAGAGTCAGGGCTATATGGTCAGTGGTTGTTTAATGGTAAGAATAAAATGGTTGTGGTGTGTGAGGGAGAGATTGACACGCTGACTTGTAGCCAGATTTTCGGCAACAAATTTCCTGTGGTTGGTATACCTACAGGTGCTAATGGGGCTAAGAAGGCAATCAAGAAATCCCTTGAGTGGTTGTGTCAGTTTGAAAAGGTAGTGTTGGCATTTGATATGGATGAGCCGGGTCAACTAGCAGCCCAAGAGTGTGCCGCTTTGCTACCACCTAACAAGGCAAGGATAGCCCACTTAGAACTCAAAGACCCTAATGAAATGCTACAGGCAGACAAGGTAAAGGAACTAACCTCTGCTATCTGGGAAGCTAAGGCATACCAACCTGATGGCATTCTAAATGGTCAGGACTTATGGGGTCTGGTAAGCACGGAAGACAAAACAGAATCAAGGATGTACCCCTACGATGGTTTAAATAAGATGACCAAGGGAATCAGGAGAGGGGAGATTGTTACCATCACCGCAGGGAGTGGCATTGGTAAGAGTCAGGTAGTAAGGGAGTTTACCCACCACTTACTTAATCAAGGGGAGTCCATAGGTTACATAGCCCTAGAGGAAAACGTAAAGCGTACAGCGTTAGGGTTGATGTCATTGGCAATAAACAAGCCCCTACATCTAGGTACTGAACATGTCACGGAAGAGGAATTGAAGGTAGCATTCGACCATACTTTAGGTACAGGTAGGGTGTACCTCTATGACCATTGGGGTAGTACCGAAACAGGAAACCTACTAACAAAGATTAGGTACTTAGCTACCACTGGGGGTTGTAGTTTCATAGCCCTTGACCATATATCCATTTGTGTTAGTGGTATGGAAGGTGGTGACGAGAGGAGAATCATTGACAACTTAATGACCAACCTACGTTCACTCGCTGAAGAACTCAATATCGGCTTGATGTTGGTTAGCCATCTGAAAAGACCGTCAGGAGATAAGGGTCATGAGGATGGCGCACAGACTAGCCTAGCGCAACTAAGAGGGTCAGGTGCTATTGGTCAGTTGTCTGACATAGTGATTGGGTGTGAGCGTGACCAACAGTCAACAGACGCAGCCAACATGACTACCTTGAGGATACTCAAGAACAGGTGGACAGGGCAGACAGGTATATGCTCTACACTTTTCTATGACCTCAACACAGGGAGGATGACTGAGGTGGCAACCACAGAAGATGGTACAGAGATTGGTGAGGATAATCCTTTTAGTAACGTAGACATGGAGGAAGGCGAATGGGTATAGATGAGATTAATGAGGGTGGTATATGGACACACGATGCTTTTATTTCTTGGGATAACATTCGTAACAAGGTAGTAGAGACATACCCCAAAGATAACATCAGGGATGTTAAGGCAGTAAGGGCAATCGTTGAGGAGTTGAGGGGTCTAGCTGACGACATTGAAGCGGAATACTAATATGTTGTGCAAGGAGTGTGGTAGTGATTGGGGAGTTTCGTATGACGCAGAGGGAACTAGGCATTGTCAAACGTGCTTTGAGATAGAAATGACTCCTGATACTGAGGAGGTGTATCAAGCCCACTTAAAATACAGGAAGGAAAGGGATGCGTATCTTGACACCATAAAAACAGGTGGGGTTACTGTTCACATGGGGGTTTATACATGAGGTTGATATTTGATATTGAGACTAATGGGTTGTTAGATAAGGAAGACCTTAAGATTCATTGCATTGGCATACATGACTTAGACAACGGATGGTACAAAGTCTATGACGATAAAAAGAACCTAATCGACACAGCGATTAAGATGCTTAACAGAGCAAACTTAATCATTGGTCATAACATTATAGGGTTTGATATTCCTGCCTTACAAAAAGTAGATGCCGGGTTGTTTGAACAATTCAAGCTGACTAACCAACTGGTCATCGACACATTGGTAATGAGTAGGCTCATGCACCCTGACATAAGGGAGAAGGACTTCAATGCCCTTAAGAAAAGAGTGCCTTGGGTAAGCAACAACATGAACCTAATAGGCAGCCACAGCTTGAAGTCATGGGGGTTGAGGTTGAATGTACTTAAGGGTGACTATGGAGACACAACGGATTGGTCTGAATGGTCACAGGAAATGAGCGACTACTGTCTACAGGATGTAGAAGTGACTGCCCATTTATTTAAACAGATGGCAAGAGTCAGATACTCAAGGGATGCCATCGACTTAGAACATTCTATAGCACAGATATGCACACAACAGACTACGGATGGTTTCCCGTTTGATGTTCCAAAAGCCTTGGAGTTGTATGGGGAATTGTGTGCCAAGAGGGCAGACTTAGAAAAGAATCTCAAGGAAGAGTTTGGCAATTGGTGGATTAATAAAGGTGAGGTAGTACCCAAGAGAACATTGAGATTCAAAGATAAGACCAGAGGTGATTTTACTGAAGGTCAGTCGTACACTAGAGTAATACATACTGAGTTCAATGCTAACTCTAGGGAACATATAGCAAAGCGATTGATTGATTTGTATGGATGGCAACCAGAACTATACACAGACAATGGACAACCTAAGGTTGATGAAACTGTGTTGAGTAGTTTGGACTATCCACATGCCAAGTTGCTATCTGAGTATTTGATGATACAGAAAAGAATAGGACAACTAGCAGAGGGGAATCAAGCATGGCTGAAGTTAGAGAAGGAAGGAAAGATACATGGAAGGGTTAACACTATGGGTGCTGTCACATCCCGATGTACACACAGCAATCCTAATGTGGCACAGGTTCCAAGCGTGTCTGCTCCCTATGGCAAGGAGTGCCGGGCGTTGTTTCATGCTCCCCGTGATTCTCTTCTTGTTGGGGTTGACGTTAGCGGTCTTGAGTTACGTTGCTTGGCGCATTACATGTTTCCTTTTGACAAAGGTAAGTACGCACATGAACTACTGGATGGAGATATACACACGGTCAATCAACTGGCGGCAGGGTTAGATTCACGCTCCCAAGCCAAGACATTCATTTACGGATTCCTATATGGGGCAGGACCAGAGAAGTTAGGTGAAATTGTAGGTGGTGGCAAGAAGGAAGGAACCAAGTTACGGAACTCATTCCTTAAGAAGACCCCTGCCATCAAGAGATTAAGAGAAGAGGTAAGTAAGAAAGTTAAAGCGGAAGGGTGGCTCAAAGGTCTGGATGGTAGAAGGATACCCATTCGTTCAGAGCATGCGGCACTCAACTCACTACTCCAATCAGCAGGTGCAATCATCTGCAAGAAGTGGTTGGTAATATTTCATGAGCAATTAAGGAAGAATAATTATGAAGGAATTACTCAAGTCGCATTTGTCCATGATGAAGTACAGTTGGTTGTACACGGTGATGAGAATAAAGCTAAGACTATCGGGGAGGTTGCGATAGATGCAATTAGACTTACTGGAGAATACTACAACTTCAAGCTACCCCTCACAGGGGAGTTTAACATCGGTAGAAACTGGGCAGATACCCACTAAGAGGGAGTGTACTAAGTGTGGAGAGGTTAAAGACCTTACAGGTTTCCATAAGACTAGCAAAGGGAAATACGGACGTGTCTCAAAGTGCAAACCCTGTTGTAGAAAATACGCTCGTGACCTGTATAAAAACTCTATAGCTAGAAGGATGAGAGCATACGAAGTGAACTTCATACACGGTTATGGACTTACATGGGAAACCCATACAGAATTAGTATTACGTTCCGAGGGTCGTTGTGATTCCTGCGGAAATAAATTTACTAGCAGTAAGGACACACATATAGACCATTGCCACACCACAGGTGATGTCAGGGGGTTACTGTGTAAGGTATGTAATTTATCAGCAGGTAATTTATCAGATTGCCCTGACAAATTATTCAGCCTAATAAAATACATATTGGAAACACGCTACAACCCTTTTTTAAAATCAGAAGACTTACACTTAAGTAAGACACACAAATAAGGATAACTACACCTATGAAAGTAGAACTATTAAATACGATGGGGAACGATGACACCATTGCTAACGCAGCAAGAGTGTCCTATTCGGAAACATCATCAAGTTACTCGCTAGACCAGAACAACAGATTAATTAAGTACCTTGCCAAGCATGGACATTGGAGTCCATTCGGGCATGTACAGGCACAGTTTAGAATCACCGCACCCATCTTTGTTGCCCGGCAGTTAGCCAAGCATCAGGTAGGTCTTGTGTGGAATGAAATCTCTTATCGTTATGTTAAGGCAGAGCAATCTTATTGGGAACCAAAGGAGTTAAGAGCAGACGATAAGAGCATTAAGCAAGGCTCAGGCAAAGGAGTTCTTTCGGGGATGAAGGCATTGATGGCAAGGTCAGTATATGACTCAGCTATCTCAGCATCGTCAATTGCCTATAAGACTATGTTAGGTCTAGGTGTAAGCAAGGAGCAAGCAAGAGCGTTACTACCTACAGCAGTTAATACCGAATGGTATTGGACAGGGAGCGTGTTGGCATTCTCTAGGGTATGCAACCTCAGGCTAGACAAACACGCACAGTCTGAGACAGGAGAGATTGCCCAAATGATTTCAGATGAACTCAAGGTCTTCTACCCAGAAGCATGGACAGCACTAACAGGAGCAAATGATGAAAGCTGATTTAATTATTGATGGTGACATCGTAGTCTTCCAAGCATGTGCTGCTAGTGAGAAAGCAATCAAGTGGGATGATGATGTATGGACATTACAGACTGACGAGTGGGAAGCAAAGCATAAAGCCCACACCTCAGTAGAGAGAATAATTACACAGGCTAAGAAGTATTTTGATATTGGTTATGTGCATATAGCTATTTCATCCACCTCTAATTTCCGTAAGGAAGTCTACCCTGAGTACAAAGCGAACCGCATCAACAAACGGAAACCTATGTGTATCCGTGAAGTGGTTGCGTACCTAGCCACTAAGTACCCTGTAAAGGTTTGGACAGGCATTGAAGCTGATGACGTTATGGGAATCTGGGCAACGATGAACCCAGACCAAGAGGTCTTAATCTACTCAGCCGATAAGGATATGGCAACCATCCCTAACGCATGGCACATGAGGAATCTGGATGATGAACCCACCAAGATTACACCACTTGACGCTGACCGCAATTGGTTCACTCAAGCCCTAACAGGAGACAGCGTAGACAACTACGCAGGGGTTAAAGGGATTGGACCAGTGAAGGCTAAGAAGATTCTGGATGGTGCAGCCACAGAGATAGAGATGTACACAAGAGTCAGAGATGCCTTTTCTAATGCAGGGTATACCGAAGATGAATGCCTAGCCCAAGTGCGACTAGCAAGAATCCTAAGACATGGAGACTACAACATACTAACCGAAGACGTAAAACTATGGAGTCCAGTATGGTCAAGAAAGTAGGCTTATCAGATGTCACCCCGGCTGAGTGGGATGCAATACAGAAGACTCACGAAACAACAAGGGGTATGAAAATGTACCACCACAACTCCCCTAAATATAAACAGGTGGGAGGTGACCACTACAAGAAGATGACAATCCAACCTATCGACTACTGTGTGGCTAACAAGCTAGACCCATACCAAACGAACATCATTAAGTACGCATCACGCATGTATAACAAGAACCAATGTCTGTCGGATTTAGACAAAATAATCCACTACGCAGAACTCGCTAAAGAGAACGCTATTAAAAAGGGAATCAAATGAATAACCATCCAATGAACTGCCACCCAACATACCCAACCACGCACATCAAAGAAACATTTAAGCACTACCAAGCACAGGCAAAGACTACCGCTATCTACGATAAGGAAGTAGCTTTGGAATACCTCTCCGCAGGGATAGCCGGGGAAGTAGGTGAACTAACCAGTATCATCGCTAAACAACTACGGAAGGGAAACTACTCACGAGGTCCGGGAGGGACACAGAATTACTACCGCTATCCTATTGCAGACGTTAAACATGAACTGGGTGACGTACTCTGGTTTGTATCTCAGATTGCTACAACTTTCGGCATTGATTTGGCAGAAGTTGCCAATGCTAATATTGATAAGTTGAACTCACGCAAAGAGCGTGGAGTCATCGAGGGGTCAGGTGACTATAGATGATTCAAATAGACAAGGCAAGGAACGCACAACTGTCTGAACAGTCACAGGCATTGCTTGCTGACTACTACACACTGGATGGTGAGGACATACAAGAGTCTTTGGCTAGGGCAGCTACAGCGTACTCAGGTGGTGACGGTGAGTTAGCACAGCGCATCTACGACTATGCGAGTCGTGGGTGGTTTATGTTTTCCTCACCAATCTTATCTAATGCCCCCAAGGAAGGGGAGATTCCTAAGGGGTTACCAATAAGTTGTTTCCTATCATACGTTCCAGATACTCTAGACGGACTCATTGAGCATCAGGAAGAGTTGGCATGGTTATCAGTAAAGGGTGGTGGAGTTGGTGGTCATTGGTCAGATGTAAGAGCGGTATCTGATAAAGCCCCATCCCCTATTCCCTTTATGAAAGTAGCAGATAGTGCCATGACTGCTTACAAGCAGGGCAAAACTAGGAAAGGTTCTTATGCTGCTTACCTTGATGTATCCCACCCAGACATTATGGAGTTTCTAGATATAAGACTACCTACAGGTGGGGATGCTAATCGCAAATGCTTTAACCTAAACAACGCAGTCAATGTGACTGACGAGTTCATGGAGAAAGTCAGTAAGGATGAGCCTTGGGATTTAGTTGACCCCCATGATGATTCAGTTAGAGACACAGTATCAGCAAGGAAGCTATGGGAGAAGATATTAGAGGTTAGATTCCGCACAGGCGAACCTTACATCAACTACATTGATGAAGCGAATCGTCAGTTGCCTAAGGCACTTAAGGATAAGGGTCTAAAGATACATGGAAGTAACTTATGTAATGAGATACACCTACCTACAGCACCAGACCGAACAGCAGTCTGTTGTTTATCTAGTGTGAACCTAGAGAAGTACGATGAGTGGACAGGTAATCAACTGTTTATCGGTGACCTGATTCGCATGCTTGACAATGTATTGACTGAGTTCATTACACATGCACCACCACAGCTACATAAAGCAGTTAGGTCTGCGATAGCAGAGAGGTCATTAGGATTAGGTGCTATGGGATTCCATGCTCTACTCCAACAGAAAGAACTTCCATTTGAGTCTGCTCAAGCTAGTGGGCTTAACCGTAAAATCTTTATGGAGATTAGTAGTTGGGCAACCAAAGCTACTGTCAACTTAGCACACGAAAGAGGAGCGTACAAAGACGGACAAGACACAGAGATGCGTAACAGTCATCGCTTGGCTATTGCACCTAATGCTAACTCAAGCATGATTCTAAGCACCTCCCCAAGCATCGAGCCTTGGAAGTCTAATGCGTTTGCCCACAGAACCAGAGTAGGTACACATCTAATCAAGAACAAGTACCTAGACAAGAAACTCTGGGAAGTTGCTAAAACTTTTGGACATGATTCAGATTGGGTAGAAAAGCAATGGGAAAGCATAATCCATAATGAAGGTTCAGTACAGCACTTAGGATGCTTGAGTCCTTGGGATAAGAGTGTATTTAAGACAGCATTTGAGATTGACCAACATTGGGTTGTACAACATGCGGCAGACCGTCAACCGTATATCTGCCAAGGTCAGTCGGTGAACTTGTTCTTCCCTGCCGGGGTAGAGAGACATTATGTAAATTCAGTACATCTGGATTCGTGGAAGAAGAAACTAAAGGGGTTGTATTATTTGAGAACAAGTAGTGGACATACCGCAGAACAGGTGGGGCGTAAGGTTAAGCGTGAAGCCCTTAAGGATTTCGTTGAAGAGAATGTAGAAGAGGGGTGCTTGTCATGCGAGGGCTAACACGACCATCAATAACGTACAAACCGTTTCAGTACCCTTGGGCAATGGAGATGGCAGAAGACCATGAGAAGATTCATTGGGGTACATGGGAAGTCAAGCTACAGGAAGATGTTAACCAGTGGAAAGGGAACGACATCACCCCTGACGAGAAGCATCACATCGTACAGATATTGCGTATGTTTACTCAGTCGGACGTACAGGTTGCACAGAACTACGCTGACCTATTCATACCGCATTTCAAGAACAATGAAATTCGTAATATGCTTTTATCATTTGCGAATCGGGAGGGTACGCACCAACGTGCCTATGCCCTCCTTAACGATACATTGGGGCTAGACGAGTCTGAGTACAGCGCATTCCTAAAGTACAAACCCATGTCGGATAAGATGGATTTCATAGCGGCAGGGGGTGGTACTCCTTGGGATGCTAATGAGGTTGCTTATGCACTCGCACAAGCCTGTATCAATGAGGGGGTGGGTCTATTCAGTTCCTTTGTAATGCTACTTAACTTTCAGAGATTCGGAAAGATGAAGGGTATGTGTGAGGTAGTCGAATGGTCTATTCGTGATGAGACTAAACATGTTGAGGGTATGGGTATGCTATTCAAAGAGTACCTCAAGGAGAACCCTCGCATCGTTGATGATGAGTTCAAAGAGTACATTTACGACACCGCTAGGCAGGCAGTAAAGTTAGAAGATGAGGTCATTGACTTAGTATTTGAGAGCGGTGACATGGAGGGTCTTAAGGCAAGCGAGGTAAAGGAATACATTCGCTACCTGACAGACAGAAGACTTATCCAGTTAGGGCTTAAAGGTAACTTTGGCATCAAGGATAACCCCCTACCTTGGGTTGATTGGATTGTTGCAGGGGATTCTTTTAAGAACTTCTTTGAGGGTACAGTAACCGATTACAACGCATCAGGCATGATGGGGGAATTTGGATGGGGCTAAGGAAGTGTGCTAACTCTAAATGCCCTAAGAAGGACACATGCCAACGCTACTCGCTCAAGGGGTTCAAGGGATTCAATATAAAGATGTCCTTGTACCCCGGAGGGTCTTCATGTAACCAATATATAGAGGGTAATAAATGGACAGTATGGACCACAGGAACCTACTAGGAGGGCATTTGTTTGTATCAGACTCTCTGGTATCCAATCTACAGGAGCAGTTTCCTGACAGGTTACCCAGAGATGCAGATGCTAACTTAGATTTTCTAAGGGGGCAACAGTCGGTAATCGACTATTTAATTAGACTAAACTCAGAACTACAGGAGAAGTGAAAAATGTGCGGAAGTTCGCCAAGTCCACCACCACCACCACCACCTCAAGCAAAACCTGCTGCTATTGCATCAGTTGAGGATACTGCCCCAACGCTATCCCTGTCCAAATCAAAGACAGGCGATAAGAAGAAGAAGGGTCGTAAACAATTTAATCAAACAACAAACATCTCAACACCGTTAGACAATAGTGGGTTGAACATACCGAAATAGGAGTATGAATGGAAGAGCAGTCAATCGCTGCGTCCGTTGCAAATAGGTATCAACAACTAGAGACTTACAGAACATCGTTCTTACAGAGGGCAAGGGATGGGGCATTAGTCACCATTCCTTCTCTCTTCCCTCCTGAGGGTTCATCAGGATTCACCACGTTTCCCACACCCTTCCAGAGCATCGGAGCAAGGGGTCTTAATCATCTCAGCAGTAAGCTACTTGTAGCCTTGCTACCCCCCAATGCACCTTTCTTTAGACTGACTCTTGATGACGCTACCTTAGCAGAATTAGGACAAGATGATTTAGCGAGAGGAGAAGTAGAAGAGGGGTTGTCTAAGATTGAGAGAATTGTAATGCAAGAGATTGAAACCTCTGCATTAAGAGTCCCTTTCTTTGAAGCACTTAAGCAATTAGTGTTAGCAGGCAATGCTTTGATATACATGCCAAAGGATGGGGGGATTAGAATCTTCTCCCTAGACCGCTATGTTGTCAAGAGAGATGCGTCAGGAAACATCCTTGAGATTATAACCAAGGAATCCGTTAGCCCTCTGATGTTGCCTAAGGCAGCCCAAGAGTTGCTAGGTGAAACGAGCGATAACAATAAGTCACTAGACTTGTATACCTATGTCAAACGAGACACAGGCAAGTGGACAGTTGTCCAAGAAATCAAAGGACAAGTCATACCGGGTTCACAGGGTACATATCCTAAAGATAAAAACCCATTCATCCCACTACGTTTCAACCGCATTGATGGTGAAGATTACGGACGAGGGTTCATCGAAGAATACATTGGTGACCTACAATCCTTAGAGTCTCTAACCAGAGCAATCGTTGAAGGGAGTGCGGCTTCAGCCAAAGTTCTATTCATGGTATCCCCTAACGGTACAACCAAAGCTAGAACACTTGCACAAGCACCTAACGGAGCAATCGTACAAGGTTCAGCACAGGACGTATCTACGTTAAGAGTTGAGAAACACAACGACTTTAGAGTTGCCCTTGATGCAGCAGGTAAGATTGAAGAACGCATGGCGTATGCCTTCATGCTTAACACAGCAATCCAGAGAAATGGTGAGCGTGTAACAGCAGAGGAAATACGGTATATGGCGCAGGAACTTGAAGGTGGATTAGGTGGACTTTACTCCATCCTTTCACAAGAGTTCCAACTACCCCTCATAAACCTCTTACTACAAAAGTTAGAGCGTACAGGCAAGTTACCTAAGCTACCCAAGGACACACTCAAACCTCAAATCACTACAGGTATGGAAGCGTTGGGTAGAGGTCACGACCTCAATAAACTCTCTCAATTCCTACAGGGTCTACAACCCTTGGGACCCGAAGTAATTCAGTCAGAACTAAATGTCGCAGACTACATAGACAGGCTAGGGGCATCTCTAGGATTGGATACCAAAGGTCTTGTCAAGTCAGAAGAAGAGAAACAGGCTATAGCGCAACAGCAACAAAGCGCACAACAAGCACAATTTGAACAGCAACGAGAACTCTCTGCTACCCCTCATGTCGCTAAGGAAGCGGCAGGTGCAGTAAGAGAAAAGCTAAATAACCAAGGATGATGAATGGCAGACCTAAATGAACTCAATACTCATGCGGAAGAACCTACGGAAGACCAAGACTATATTGACAAGATGGTTGCAAAAGCGGATGGCAATGCGCTCCCCCCAGAAACTCAAGAGGTTGAGGAGGAGCAGGGAGAGGAGACTCCTGAGGATAACTCTGATAATCAAGAGGAAACACCTGATTGGTTGCCCGATAAATTCAAATCACCAGAGGAACTTGCCAAGGCTTATTCAGAACTGGAAAAGAAACTAGGTGAAGAAAAACCCGAAGAGACAGAGGAAGGCACTAGCGAACCCTCTGCCCCAATGGATTATGAGAAGTTACAAGAAGAGTTCATTGAAAAGGGAAGCCTTTCGGAGAACAGTTACGAAGCGTTAGAAAAGATGGGCATCCCAAAACATATCGTGGATGCACATATCGAAGGGCAGCAAGCCGTTTCAGCAGGTATTGAAAATACAGTCTTCTCCCAAGTTGGAGGTAAAGACCAGTATGTTCAGATGATGGAATGGGCAACCGAAAACCTTTCAGAAGCAGACCAAGGACTATACAACGATAGCATCAATACCAATGACCTCGACCAAGCACTCTATGCTGTCAAGGGACTCCATGCACGTTACGCATCGGAGGTTGGTACTGAACCCACATTAGTACAAGGGGATTCATCCCCATCCAGTACAGGTGCTTACGCATCTGCCGCAGAAGTTAAGAGAGACATGTCAGACAGACGCTATTCAACTGACCCTGCCTTCAGGGAGAAAGTTGCACGAAAACTAGCAAAGTCTAACGTCTTCTAAACAGACGCACACCGCACACAAATCTACCGAGTATCTCTGACCCAATCACGATTGGATAATCACAGGGAAAGAAGACCACAAGTGCAAAACATACACTTTATCAATACTTTACAGGTAGAAAAATTCAATGGCATTACCACATCAAGCCCCTAGTAGATTAGGGCAACTAAACGCAGCAGGCGATAACAGAGAACTGTTCTTAAAGTTATATGCAGGCGAAATCTTAACAGCGTTTGAAGAGCGCAATATCTTCTTACCACTACACCGCACTCGTACCATCAGCAATGGTAAGTCGGCTAGTTTCCCAATGGTCGGTACGGCAACTGCCAAGTACCATACACCGGGTACAATGATTGAAGCTGACCAAGTTAAACATGGTGAGCGAGTAGTTACCGTTGATGACTTGTTAATCAGCACACAGTTCATCTCAAACATTGATGAAGCAATGAACCATTACGATGTTCGTTCTATTTATTCTCGAGAAGCAGGTATGGCACTTGCTAACCAGATGGATAAGAACATCTCAAGAATTATCGCTAAGTCAGCATCCATCACAACTAAAGCCCTTGCTACATCAGCAGGTCTTGCAGGTGTAATTGATGATGAAACTTACACATCTAACGTAACCATTGGTACAACAGCAGCACACGCTACTGACGGTACTAAGATTGCAGCGTCTATCTACGCAGCGTTGGCTGAGTTCGATAAGAAAGACGTAACTGGCGATAAGGTTTGTGTATTACCACCAGACCAATACTACTCATTGTTCAACGTGGAAGCAGGTGTTAACACATTAGCTTACAT
>Ga0209707_1000574_pt1 | contig 21731 bp, 20 predicted proteins | sample EN4Hudsemesocosm_FD_184630 | JGI IMG/M metagenome (GOLD analysis project Ga0209707, IMG submission 184630) | Methane-oxidizing microbial communities from mesocosms in the Hudson Canyon - EN4B Hudson Canyon (SPAdes) (version 2) | ecosystem: Environmental > Aquatic > Marine > Cold seeps | place... | reverse complement strand
TTATGTTGATGAGTTGATAAAAAAATATAAATCCAACCAAAACTCTTTTGCACGAAAAGGTGCAGATTTAACCAAAGGGTTAATTTACATGTTAATGTTGGATAGAATTGATTATACTATTGAATACCCTGCAATGGTTAAGTACAATAAAGAAAAATTCAGTATAAAAGAAGATTTCATTCAGTACCCCATTGTTAATGCAAGTAACTTAATAAAAGTGTATATAGGCTGTAATAAATCAATGAATGGAAAAATAGTAATTGATAAAATTGATGAAATCATTATTAATCATAAAAATGAGTTTTTAAATGCTTATAAAAAATGGATTCCTAAAGATTCGTTAAAAAGATATGAAAAAGCTGTCAGTCCTCGGTAAACCATTTCTTATTTTTCTTTTCTAAAGATAAGGGATATCTTCTGTTTTTGGGAATATTGTTTACAATAACTGCAATAATTAAAAGCATGAATGATCCAGTGGCTACAGGTACTAATACATACATAAAACCCAAATCATGAATTTGCTCACTTCCAATTACCGCAATTAATGCCGTTGCTCCTCCTGGTGGATGTAAGGTGAGTGTTAATTGCATCACTAAAATAGAAGTTGCAACTGCAAATGCTGCACAAAACCAAATATTTCCTGAAAAAAGTTTAAAGGCAACAACTCCTACAATGGCTGATAAAATATGACCGCCAATAAGATTTCTAGGTTGTGATAAGGGAGAATTTACTGCACCATAAATAAGAACAGCACTGGCTCCAAATGAGCCAATAACCAAGCTTAAATCAGTCCCTTCTAAAATGTCAAAGTGTATATAAGAAATACTAAATATTCCTAAGAATGAACCAATCCATGACCAAAAAAGATTTGAGAAGTCTATGGGTTCGGAGTTGACTTTTTTAAATTGTTTTAGAAATTTTTTCATGCAATGTCTTTTTTTACTTTAGTGATAAATGCTAGCATAATTAAAAAATTTAAAAAAGGAGATAGGATAAGATTACGGTATAAATAAAGCTAATATATAAGTAGATATAATACAGTTTTAAAAATATAATAAAGGATACAAATTTGAATGAAGACGAATTATCTGAACTTTTAGAAGAGTTTGAAACGGTATCAGAAATAAAAGATTTTTTTGAACAAAATTGTAAAAATAGAGCGTTAGAACCTTTTGATATAAGTGTACTCATAAAAGCAAAAAAGTCTGATAATCAAAAAAAAGTATATAAAAAAGATATTTTAGTAAAAAATATTAGAGGCATAAATAACAGCAACTATAATCACAAAACACCCCTGTATCTTATCAATCATGAAGAAAATGCCAGTAATGCATTAAAAGCTTATATAAATAATCCTGAATCACTTTTTGAAGGACAGGGTAAAGAGAAACTCTCTTTTGTATTAGTCAAAGATAAACAAGGAAATCAAAACTATTTTTTGGATTCGTATAGAAATCATAGAGTAATTATTCTGTTAATATTAAGTGATGTATGTGAAGAATTATCGTTACTCGATGTTGACGTATTAGAGTATCAATTATAAGTATATATTTTAAATTTCTTTAGGTTCTCCTAAATAAAAACCTTGAGAATAGTCTATTCCCATTTCTTGTACTTTAGATAATACTTCTTGATTGTGAACAAATTCTGCAACAGTTGATATTCCCTGTTTTTTAGCAAAGGTTATTATGAGATCAGAAATTAATTCAGATTGTGGGTTTGAATGAATATTTTTAATAAAAGAACCATCAATTTTAATGAAATCTACATTTAATTTCATGAGGTACTCAAAGTTAGAGTAACCTGTTCCAAAATCATCAATAGCTATTTTACATCCATATTCTTTCATGGTATTAATAAACAGTGATACTTCTTCAAAATTATCAATGCCTTCACTTTCAACGATTTCAAAAATAACTTGTTTTGAAATATTGTATTTTTCTAATTTATAAGTAATATAGCTTACGGTATCTTTATTTGTTATGTCTTCTAATGTCAGATTTATGGAAAATTCATGAGAAGTTTTACTGAAATGTTTAAATGATTTAGAGATCATAATTTTAGTCAGTTGTGGATAAACTTTAATTTTTTTTGAAAGTTCAAGAAAATGGATGGGTGAGATAAAGGTTCCATCCTTTTGTTTAATCCTAATAAGACATTCAAATTTCTGCTGACTTTTATCTTTATTTGAAATAATGGGTTGGGTAAAAACGACAATTCTATTATCTTGAATGGCCTCTTTTAATACTTTAGTCCACTTAATATTATTTTGAAAATTTTTGGAAATATTATCATTTTTGTCATAGATAAACAGACTTTTGTTTTTTTCTTTTGCAATTTTAAGTGCGGTATCTGCATTAATAAAAGTATTTTCATCTGTAAGTGAAATACCAGCAGTAATAGAGACGATGATATCATTGTTTTCAATCTTAAAGGGTTTTTTTTCTATTAAATTAACAGCCAGTTTGCAAAGGTTTGTAAATTCAAAATCTGATATGGTTCCATTATTTGTATAAATGGCATATTCATCAACGGGTAATTTAAATATTTCAATTTCTTCTCTTCTTCTAAATACATCAACAAGCAGTATTGCTATTTCTTTGAGTAATTTATCTGCAAGCACTGAAGAATAAAAATTGTTTATATCAATAAATCGATCTATGTTTAATATTGCTAATTTACAGTTGTAATCATCTTGTATTTTTTCTGAAAGTTTTAATCTATTGGGTAGTCCCGTGAGCCTCTCTTTATAAGCAAATTCCAGCTCTTTTTCTTTTAAAGAACGTTTTCTTATTTCTTCATTGGCCAGTTTCTTTAAACTTCGATTGAGTTTTTTTAACTTTTTTTCTTTATAGATTGCTTCTTTTTTGTACCTTAAAAAAATAGTATTCACGTTGCCTGAAAAGAAAAAAGAGATAACCAATGTAGCACCCGTTAAAAGAATGGAGAGCAAAATTGTATAGGAAACATTTTCATTGAGTTTTTGATTTAGATAATAGGTTTTTTTTGCAATTTCTTTATCAATATCATTTAAAAAAGTTCCTGTAGATAAGACCCAATTCCATTTTTCTAAATAATATATATATGCAGTTTTTTCTCTTAGGTTGCTTTCGTTTTGTTTTTTCCAAGCATAGGAAACAAAAGTACCTCCATTGTTTTTAACTGCTTTTGATATAAACTCTTGATTCATTACAATTTTGGATTCATCTTTTATTGTTTGTTGATTATCCAATTGCCTTTTTGGATGATATTGAATATCTTTTTTGTTATCAAAAATAAGGATAGGACTACTGTCTTTGGCAATTACATCATTTGTAAACATTACGACGCTTTGCTTGATTTTGTCAAGACTCATTTGATTTTTAACATTTGTCTTATCTAAATATTGGATATATTTTACAATTTTATCTATGGTTGCTTTGAGTACTTTTTTTTCTTCTTTTACATGGGATTGACGTATTTGATTACTTTCATATTCCAGTTTTTTGTAATCACTTTGAATAATAAGCAGGGTAAATATGGTAGTTATAATAACAATGCCTAATGGGGGCAAATAAGATATGAATTTGGGAATATTTTTTTCATTAAACATATATGAATCTTATGAACAAATATAATCTAGGCAGTAAAATATGAGTTTCCTTAAAATAACAATTGTGGAAATTATAGCATAATTTGTAATAATTTAATTACAAAGATGATGGATTACTGGAATATGAGAACATAAGTTATATAATTATTTAGGAGCAATTGTAACAAAGTTGTGTTTTTATTATCAATAGATTTTGATATCAGCTAATTTCTTTTTTAGGTTCTCCAAAATAATAACCTTGAAATTCATCAATACCCAAATCTTTTACAACATCAAAAACTTCTTTGTTATGGACAAATTCTGCGATAAGTTTTATTTGAAGTTTTTTAGAAAATTCAACAATGGCTTTTACTAATGTTAAAGAGTCTTCATCTTTGTGTATATTTTTAATCAGTGAGCCATCAATTTTTAGATAATCTGGTTTGATGTCTAAGACATGTGTAAAGTTTGAATATCCTGTTCCAAAATCATCAATTGCAATCTTTATACCTGCTTGTTTTGCCACTTTGATAAAATCTGCACAATATTCACAATCAGAGATATTACTGGTTTCAATAATTTCTATAACCAATCTTGAACAAATATCTGTATTTTTTGATTTTATTAAATCTTGGATGATATTAAGTAGTCCTATTTCTTTAATGTCGTAATAAGAGACATTAAGTGATATTGTTACTTTAGTATTTTCAAGTGTTTCAAGAACTTGTTTTATCATTTCAGTTGAAAGAGCTTCATACTGTTTTGTTTTAACAGCGGTGTCTAAAAAATAAATAGGAGATATATAATTAACTTCATTTCCTACTTCTTGTCTTATTCTCATAAGGGCTTCATATTTTATTATTTTATTATTTTTATTTACAATGGGTTGATAAAAAGGAACAATTTGTTTATTAAAAATAGCCTCTTTAATAGATTCTCTCCATTTCATCGTATATTCAATTGGCTCTTGTTCCTTAAATTCATTATGATAAGTGAAGAATTTTTTATTTTCTTGTTTTGCTTTTGTTAGTGCCAGATTTGCTTTTGCAAAGGCTCTGTCTTGGCACATAACTATCCCCATAGTGGTATCAAAATCAATATCCATACTCATGACTTTAACTTTATGATGTTTTGTTTTTTCTAAAAGTTCATTAAATATTCTCTCAAACTTACTAAAGTTGATAAATTCTGCTGGATCATATATTACAAAAGTTTCATTTTCAACTCGATATAAGATATAATTTTTTTCTTCACAAAATACATTTAAAAAATGACTGAATTCTTTTAAGACAATATTTCCTACTTCATATCCATAGATTAAATTGATATGTTCAATGGTATCTACATCAATTATCATAATCGTAGAAGCCTCATCTGCTTCAAGTTGTTTTAGTAGGGCACTTCTGTTTGGTAATTTTGTAAGATTATCAATAAAGGATAAATTAATTTCTTTTTGTTTGGTATAACTTACTCTGGATACAATATTTTCAAGCAATTCAATACATTTTTTAATATTGATGGGCTTTTGCAAATAGCCATCAATACCTAATTCTATTAAATCTATAAATTCATCTTTTTCAGTGTAATCTGAGACAATTACTATTCTTTGGTTGTTATTAACTTCTTTGATATTTTCTAACATGGATAGTCCAGATATTATAGGTAAATTTAACTCTGTGATAACCAAATCATAGTATTGTTTATTTTTGTTATAAAAGTGAGTGTATTCACGTAACCCTTCTTTTCCATTTTGAACCAAGCAAATTTTAGGAAAGATTTTTTTTAGAAGCTTTAGTTTGGTAGAGTCTTCTTGATACTCGTTTTCTACATAAAGTACTGATACGTCACTACTATTTCTAATAAGCTCTCTTATCCCCATAAATTACCTTGATTGTTTAAAAATGATTACAATTTATATTATACACAAGTATTGCAAAATATTCCCATAATTGATTATAAATTAATATTAACATAGACAGTGCTAAATAAAAAATCATTAATTTTCTAGTTAAAACAAAGAATTAGCAGTTGCTATATTCACTACTATATGGGCTTTAATGACAAATTATTTATTTTTACAATCATCTACTTGACAAATATAGACTCAATAGGTTATAATTCTTTAGCAGTTTAGGATATTGAGTGCTAGTTATTAAATTTAAAGCTAAAAGATGAGTTAAAATGATTGATAAAAAAGAGTTTTTATTACAGTCCATTATTAAAGCCTATATTGAACATCTTGAGCCTATTGGTTCGAGTCAATTAAAATCAATGTACGATATTACTTATTCCCCCGCCACCATTAGAGGCTACTTTAAAAAATTAGGGGATGAAGGATATTTAGCTCAAGAACATATCAGTAGTGGGCGAACACCAACTATTGAAGCGTTAAAAGAATTTTGGACGACAAGATTAAATTTTAAACTTGACTTTGTAGATTTAGAGGCAATGAAATATTTAGCAACGCAAATTGGTGTGAGTGTTTTTATTAAAGAGCAAAAAGCAGACACTCTACAAAATATCTTAAATGTTGAAGAAAAATATATGATTTTAGAATTTGATAGTTTTTCAATAACTATTAAATACAGTGCCGCTTTACATAGGTTTTTACAAGATATGATTGGACTTGATATTAATCATATAGTAAAGATATCTAAACAAGTGGGTGCGTATGAATTGTATGAACAAATTAATGAGTATTTACAAAACAGCAGTTTTAATATTGTAAATTCAAAAGAGTTTTTAAAACTTGCATTAAATTTTGATTTAGATGAGTATATGATAAATAACTTTCTAAAAGGTGAAGTACTTGATAAATGTGATGAAAACATTTATTTTGAAAATCTATTGCCTGTGGGATATATTGGAATTTGTCATAATTGTAAAATCAATGGTAAAGACTCAAAAATGTTAGTTATTGGTGAGTTATCAAAAAATTATGAATATTTTTATGAAAGGATTGCATCTTGAGTGAGGCAAAAGAAGAAATTATAGAAGAGAATGTAGAAACTGCAGAAAATGAAACTGTAGAAGTAAATGAAGAAGTAGAATCAGAGGTTGAGGTTACTGAACCTGTTAATGATTTAGAGGCTAAATTAAAAGAGTCAGAAGAGAAATATTTAAGAGTTCATGCTGATTTTGAAAATATCAAAAAAAGATTAGAGCGAGAAAAATATCAAGCAATTGATTATGCAAGTGAAAAATTTGCAAAAGATTTATTAGCTCCTATTGATTCATTAGAGATGGCAATGGCATCTGCAACAGCAGATTTAAGCGCTGAAGAATTATTGGAAAAATTAAAAGAGGGTATTGAACTAACCATTAAAAATTTTAATACTGCTTTTGAAAAACATGATATATCTCTTGTTGAAACAGATGGACACTTTGATCCAAACTTTCATAATGCAATTATGCAAGTTGAAGATGAAGAAAAAGAAGATGGTGATATTGTACAAGTAATGCAAAAAGGTTACAAGTACAAAGAGAGATTATTAAGACCAGCAATGGTTTCAATCTGTAAAAAATAGTCATCTTTTTGGCTATTTCGTCGTTGATAGTTAAATTTTAAATGCTCACGTACTGTTTGTACGCTCCGCTTTAAAATCTAACCATCGCCTAGAACTAACTCAAAAATATGACTATTTGGCATCCTTTTTGAGTTTGACCGTAATGTCAAAAAACTAGAATAAATAAAATTAAATAAATAAAAAATGATAAGGAAACAAAATGAGTAAAGTAATTGGAATAGATTTAGGAACAACAAACTCTTGTATGGCAGTATACGAAGGTGGAGAAGCGAAGATTATCCCTAATAAAGAGGGTAAAAATACAACGCCTTCAATTGTAGCATTCACTGATAAAGGTGAAGTTCTTGTAGGAGATCCTGCAAAAAGACAAGCTATTACAAACCCTGAAAAGACTATTTATTCTGTAAAAAGAATTATGGGTCTTATGATGGATGAAGAACATGCAAAAGATGCACAACATAAAGTTGGATATAAAATCGTAAACAGAAACGGAGCAGCAGCTGTTGAAATTGCTGATAAAGTATATACTCCTCAAGAAATTTCTGCAAAAATTTTAGGAAAATTAAAAGTTGATGCTGAAGAATATTTAGGTGCAACAGTTACTGATGCTGTTATTACTGTACCTGCATACTTCAATGATGCACAAAGAAAAGCAACTCAAGAAGCTGGAACTATTGCTGGTCTTAATGTATTAAGAATCATCAATGAGCCAACAGCTGCTTCTTTAGCGTATGGTTTAGATAAAAAAGGTGAAGAAAAAGTTATCGTTTATGATTTAGGTGGAGGTACATTTGATGTTACTGCACTTGAAATTGGTGATGGAACTTTTGAAGTACTTTCAACTGATGGAAATGCATTCTTAGGTGGAGATGATTTTGATAATGCAATCATTGATTGGTTAGCCGCTGAATTCAAGAGCGAAAATGGTTTTGACGTTAAAAATGACAAAATGGCACTTCAAAGACTTAAAGATGCAGCAGAAAATGCTAAAAAAGAGTTAAGTAGTGCAACTGAAACTGAAATTAACTTACCGTTTATCTCTATGGGTAATGCGGGACCTGTTCACTTAGTAAAATCTTTAACAAGAGCAAAATTTGAATCTATGACTGAAGATTTAATTGATGAAACTTTAGTACATATCAAAACTGCTTTAAATGATGCTGGTTTAGAAAAAGGTGAAATTGAAGAAATCATCATGGTTGGTGGATCTACTAGATTACCAAAAGCAACTGAAATTGTAAGAGAATTTTTTGGTAAAGACTTAAATAAAGGTGTTAACCCTGATGAAGTAGTTGCTGCGGGTGCTGCTATTCAAGGTGGAGTTTTAAAAGGTGATGTTAAAGATGTATTATTACTAGATGTTACTCCATTATCTTTAGGAATTGAGACTCTTGGTGGAGTTTTAACAAAACTAATTGAAAAAGGTACAACAATTCCTGTTAAAAAATCTCAAGTATTCTCAACAGCTGAAGATAATCAACCTGCAGTTTCTATTCACGTAGGACAAGGTGAGAGAGAATTTGCTAAAGATAATAAATCTTTAGGTATGTTTGAATTATCAGATATCCCAGCAGCTCCAAGAGGTGTTCCTCAAATTGAAGTAACATTTGACATTGATGCAAATGGTGTTTTAAATGTAAGTGCTAAAGATAAAGGTACTGGTAAAGAGAACAACATTACTATTTCTGGTTCATCTGGACTTAGCGATGAAGAAATCGAAAAAATGGTAAATGAAGCAGAAGCAAACAAAGAAGCTGATGCAAAAAGAAAAGAAGTTATTGAAACTAGAAACCAAGCAGAAGCAATGCTTCACTCAACTAAGAAAACATTAGAAGAGAATGAAGATGCAGTAAATGAAGAAGAAAAACAAAAAATCATTGACGCAGCTGCTGAACTAGAAGAAATCTTAAAAGATGAAAATGCAACTAAAGAGCAAATTGAAGAAAAATTAAAAGCTTTAACAGAAGTTTCTCATAAATTAGCAGAAGCAATGTATAAAAAAGAGGGTGGAGATAAAGCTGAAAATGCAGATGCTCAACCAAACAAAAAAGCTAAAAAAGAAGATGAAGATGTAATTGACGCAGAAGTAGAGTAATCTGCTTTTGATGAGCCAGTAAGAAATCTCTTACTGGCTGTCAATATCTTAATATCATGTATACAATAATATTTTTAACACTAATCTTTTTAATAGTAATCTTTTCTATATTACTGTATTTCAAGCAAAAATCTTCAAGGCTTGATACTTTAAACAGTGGTGTATGCCCCTCTTGCGGTGCAAAAACTAAAATTATTTTAGACACAGATAATAATTCAGAGTTTAAAGTTCCCGTTATCAAAAAAAGAATCTTACAAAACCATGGCTGCAGTGGTGCTATTGATGTAGAATACAAATGCAGTGAGTGTGGACTTAAAGAAGTTCATAGCTGCGGACGATAACATACCCAAAATTAAAATATGATACAATATCCTTTTTATTTAAAGGATAACACTTGAAACAATTTAGACGTTCAATCAAATACAGTTTTTTATTTTTTTTACTTTTCATAATAACAGGTTGTGCACCAAAGTACAATAAAGAATTTCAAAATATATCAAAAGCAAATTTAAAACAAAGCTCTTGGAGTGATTTAAAAGACTTTCAAAGTGATGACTTAACTCTTTCACTTGAAGTATTTAAAAAAGCATGTGTGGGATCAAAGAAATATAATACCTTTAAAAATGTATGTGAAAAAGCAATGAGTGCTTCAAATGCAAAAATGTTTTTCCAAGAAAATTTTACACCTTTTAAATTACACGATGAAGACCATTCAGAGCAAGGTTTAATTACGGGTTATTATGAACCATTATTAAATGGTAGTGTAATAAAAACAGGGAAATTCAAATATCCAATTTATAAGATACCTAATGATTTAATTATTGTTGATTTAAGTTCAATTTATCCTGATCTTAAAAAGTATAGATTACGAGGTCAACTCAAAGGCAATAAATTAATTCCTTATAATGCCAGAGCTCAAATGCAAGATAAAAAAAACCTAGAGCCAATTTGTTATGTTGATAGTAAAGTTGATCTGTTTTTTTTACAAATTCAAGGTTCTGGAAAAGTCAAATTTCAAGATGGTACAATCATTAATGTGGGGTATGCCAATCAAAATGGACGGGCCTATAACTCTATTGGAAAATTTATGATTGCAAAGGGTTATATAACTGCTGATCAGGGTTCCTTGCAAGGTATTAAAAAGTGGTTTGAACAAAATCCTACAAAAATTGATGAGGTATTAAACGTTAATGAGAGTTATGTGTTTTTTCAAGAGTCAGCAAAAGGAGCAACGGGAGCTCTAGGTATTGAATTAACAGCCAAAAGAAATTTAGCTGTGGATAGAAACTATATTCCTTTAGGAATGCCTGTGTTTATTCAAACATCTAATCCCATTAATAAACAAGAAATCAATCAACTCATGATTGCAGCTGATGTAGGTGGTGCTATTAAAGGACAAATCAGAGCTGATTTTTTCTGGGGGAATACAAAAGAAGCAGAAGAAACTGCTGGGAAAATGAAACAAAAAGGTATTTTATATATGCTAATACCCAATAATATATAATGGCACATAGATAATTTCTAAAAATAATCTAGGAATTTAAAGTCTTAGATTATTTTAGATAGAATACGCGATATAAAAAAGATGCCAAGGAAAAGTATGCATATTACAAATCAAATATCAAGAGTTTTCGGAAAATTTGCAAAAAATAAATTTTCTAAACCAATACAAAAAATTATTAACAATGCATATGTTAAGTTCTTAGGTTTAGACATGAGTGAGTTTAAAAACCCAAGTGAATATGATTCTTTAAATGCTTTATTTACACGAGCTTTAGAAAAACCAAGAGACATAAATATGGAATCAACTAATTTTATATCTCCTGCTGATAGTTTGATTAGCCAGTGTGGAAATATTAAAAATGATACGTTGATGCAAATTAAAGGTATGGAATATAATGTTGAAGAATTGTTAACCTATCATTGTGCCAATAATTTTGACAAAGTTCTTGATGGAGAATATATGAATTTTTATTTATCTCCCAAAGATTATCACCGATATCATGCATCAAGTGATTGCCAAATAACAAAACTTATTCACGTACCTGGAAAATTATATCCTGTAAATTTTAAATACTTAAATAAAGAATTGGGTCTGTTCGTTCAAAATGAAAGAGTCATTTTGGAGTGTTTAAAAGATGACAAAATATTTTATATGATATTTGTGGGTGCACTAAATGTAGGACAAATGGTATTTGAATTTGAGCCAAAAGTAGAAACCAATACAAAACCAGACGATATTGTTGTATACGATTATGAGGACTTACATATTAAAAAAGGAGACTGTTTAGGTTACTTTAAAATGGGCTCTACGGTTGTTATGATATGGGAAAAAGATTTTATTAATTTAAATGATTTAACAAAACAAAAGGTTAGTTACGGGACAATAATAAGTAATATAAAATAGGTATTAAAAAATATATATAATATTTAGACTTATTTTATATCTTCAATCAAGTTTATAATTTGAAGGTTTGATAATGTTTAATAAGTTGTCATATAAAATAACTACATTATTTGCTTTAGTGATATTAATTTATTTATTGACAATAGTATTTATTGCCATGCCTAAAATTGAAGAATATGTTTATGACTCTGAAATAAGAAATGCAAAATCAGAACTTCAAAAAGTTGCTTCAGTTGTAAATTCTAAATCAAAAGTACTCGAAACCTTCTCTTCTATGACATTAGAAAATCACAAAAATAGAATTAAAGACATTGCATCCGTTGGGAATAATATCCTTGAATTGTATGATGAAAAATATGAAAGAGGGGAACTCTCTTTTGATGATGCCAAGCATACCGCACTCAATGAAATCAATAAAATTAGATATGGCAAGAACGACTATTTTTATACCTTAAATAACAGAGGTATTTTAATACAACATCCCGACCAAAGGTTTATCGATATTGATCTTTATAATTTTCCAGACAGTCAAGGTAAATATTTTACACGAGAACTGATGAGCGAATCATTAAAAAAGGGATTTGCATATACAAAATATTGGTGGGTAAAAGACCAATTAAATGAATCTTTAGAAAAAATTGCCTATACCTCATATTTTAAACCTTGGGACATCTATTTATCTACAGGGTTATATCTTGATGATATACAAAAAGAAATCAGTTTGCAAAAACAAAATATCATAAGTAATTTAAAAAACGTTTTGCATTCAATGAAAATAGCCAAAACAGGTTATATTTTTATATTATCCAATGATAATCAAATGGTTATTCATCCAAATAAAGAGTTTGAAAATAAAGATTTTTCATCGGTATATGATTTAAAAGAACTACTTGAAAAAGCATATAAAACAAAAAATACCATTAAATATTTTAAAGAAAAACCTAAAATTAAAAAAGAAAAATTTGCATGGGTGGAATACAATGAGTTTTTTGGTTGGTATATCGTTGCCACTGTACCAAAAAATGAGCTTTATTACGCCTCAAAAAATATTAATTATACAATACTAAGTATCTCTTTTATTGTTCTGTTTTTTCTTTTTATCGTAGTCTCCATGATGATTAAAAAACTTATTTTTCCTATTGAGTTATTATCTAAAGATGCCTTACAAATACAAAAAGGGAATTTGTCCACAAGAAATAATATTCATACTGGTGATGAAATCGGAGTATTAGCTGAACAGTTTAATTTCATGGTCAATACCATTGAAGACAATGTAAAAAATCTTGAGGAAAAAGTTGAATTAAGAACGAAAGAATTAAATGAGAAACTTTATTTTGATGATTTAACAAAGCTAAAAAGTAAGTTTGCTCTTTTAGAAGACCTAAAAAAACATGAGTCTGCTACACTTCTTATATTGGATATTGAATCTTTTGATAATATCAATGAATTGTACAGTTATCATGTGGGAAATATAGTTTTAAAAGAATACAGTAAGTTTTTACAAAAATTTTGTGAAAACAGAAGTTATGATTTGTATCGTTTGTACGGTAATACGTTTGCTCTATTAGATAAAGAAGATTTAATTAATATCATGAAATATGAAAGTGACATTAATGAACTGGTTGATTCTACAAAGTACTATAAAGTAAATGTAGAAGAAATACATCTTGATATCGATATTGACGTTACGTTAGGTGCTGCTATTTTTCAAGATAATGCTCTGAAAAAAGCCAATAACGCTTTAAAAAATGCAAAAAGAAACCATAAAAGATTTGTTGTATATAATAATTCACTGGATGAAGATAAAAACATTGAAAATGTTAAACTATGGAGAGAACAAATTAAAGATGCCATTGAAAAGGATAAGATTGTACCTTTTTATCAACCTATTTATAACAGAGATAAAAAAATAATCAAATATGAAACATTAATGAGGATGAAAGAATTTGATGAAAGTGGTGAAATCAAATATATCTCACCCTTTATCTTTTTAGATATTGCGATTAAAACAAAACAGTATGCCAGATTATCGGAAATGGTTATTAAAAAAGCTCTGGTTCAAGCAAAAGAAAATGATTATTCAATATCAATAAACTTAGGTTTTTCAGATATAGAAGATCCAAATATAATAAGTATGTTGGATGAGTATTTTAATAAAAACACAAAAGAATTCTGTTCAAGGGTAATATTTGAAATACTTGAAAGTGACCATATTTCTGATTATGAAGTCTTTGAAGAATTTATTTTTAAATACAGAAAATTAGGCATTCGATTTGCCATTGATGATTTTGGTACAGGGTATTCAAATTTTACGCATATATTAACCGTACGACCCGATTATATAAAAATAGATGGCTCACTTATTAAAAATGTTCACGAAGATAAAGACTCTTTAGAGCTTGTGAAATCAATTATTCGTTTTTCTCAAGAACTCCATATAAAAACCATTGCAGAGTTTGTTCATAATGAAGAAGTGTTTCAATTAGTTTATGATTTGGGTGTTGATGAGTTTCAGGGATATTATTTATCTGAACCAAAAATGAATATTTAAGTTAAAAAATATTTATAATAATTAATGTGTATACAAGATGCTTTTTGTAAAATATTATATAATTAAATTATAGGAGAAAATTATGTCAGATATAACGGAAATAGCTAAATTTCAATTAGCAGGTACAAAAAAAGGTATGATTATTGTTTCGGACGTTACAGAACCATACGGTGCTGGAAGTAACGATGTTGTAAGTATTGGAATTGCTTTAAATGGTAAAGATGTAGAGTGGAAATCTCATGTACCTTATGAAAACATTGATGAAGTAATAAAAGCGCTTCAAGAAGCAAAACTCAAAAAATAATACAATTTTCATATGTGTGGGATTTCACGAATCCTACACAGTTATTAATTATAATAATTTATTATAAAATAATAAGGGAAGTTCAATGAAAAGATTATTAATACTCATAGCTGCTTTGATGTGCTTTGCATCATTTTCATATGCAGATTTAAAAGATGTAACCCCTCAAAAATTACAAGAAGCCATTTCTAAAGGTGTATCAATTATTGATATTAGAAGATTAGATGAATGGAACAATACAGGAGTAATAAATACTTCTCACAAATTGACTTTTTTTGATTCTCAAGGTAACTTTAATATTGAAGATTGGATGAGTAAATTTCAAAAAATTGTTAAAGATAAAAATCAACCTTTCATTTTAGTTTGTAGAAGTGCAAATAGAACGGGAAGAGTTGGGACCTTTTTAGATCAGCAAATGGGATATAAAAATGTATATCAGCTAAAAGGTGGAATACGAGCCTGGATGGCCCAAAATAGAAAAACTACAAAGTAAAAGTGTGAAGTAGAACAAATGTTTCTACTTCTTCACAAATTCTACACATAACTCAAATATAATATCACAAACAATAGGATAACAGTATGAAAATAAAGGCAATACTATTAGGTGTTTTATTCACTTTTAATCTTTATGCTTTGGGTATTCAAGGGCAAAAAGCACCCAGTTTTGGCGTAGATACTTGGATTCAAACAAATGGGGAATCCAAATTAGATATTGAAAATTATAAAGGGAAAGTTTTATATGTTTATGGCTTTCAAGCTTGGTGTCCAGGTTGTCACTCACATGGATTTCCTACCTTGTCAGCATTATCTAAGCATTACAAAAATGATAAAGATGTAGCTTTTGTTGCCATTCAGACTGCATTTGAAGGCTTTATGGTTAACTCTCCAAATGCAGCTAAAGATATAATAAAAAAGTATTCACTTGACATGCCAGTGGGACACAGTGGAAGCAGTGAAAAAAGATCCATTTTTATGAATAATTATAAAAGTGGTGGAACTCCATGGACAGTTATTATTGATAAGAATGGGATAGTCAGATTTAATGATTTTCATGCAGATGTAAATGAAATCATAAAATATATGGACTTTTTAAAAAAAGAGTAAGGATTTAAGATGATAAAACAAAATAAAATCTCACTTGCCCGTATAATTATAGCTATATGGATGTTGAGCATGGGCTCACTATTTGCTTTTGAAGATATAACAAAAGAAAATTTTACTCAAAAGACAGGTAATAAAAATGCCATTGTTAAATTTCATGCTTCATGGTGTACTAATTGTAAAACAGTACAAAAAAACTTAGAACAATTGGATTTAAAAGAGTTAGGCGTTGAAGTATTCAAAGTGAATATTGAAGATCAAATGGAATTAGCACAAAGGTATAAGGTACGAGCAATTCCAACACTTATTTATTTAAAAAATGGTAAACTCATCTCAACTCAAGTGGGTGTAAAAACAGCCAATGAAATTAAAAACAATATACAACAAAAATATAACTAATAAAAGGATTTAAAAAATGAAACTACTAAAATATACAGTATCAACACTGTTGCTAGGTGCAACCTTGTTTGCAAACCCTCAAATAGATAAAAAAGTAATATCTTTTGAGAAACAAAGATTTTTAAAAAACCAAGGTTTAGTATTACAAGAAGTACAGGTGAAGAAAAAAGAAAAGCTTTCACTTGAAGGTTGGTATGGATATGTTTTAGATATTACTGCAAATGTTCCAGGGAGAGGAATGGTCTCGGGCAGTGATATGTTATTTTCAAATGGGCAAGCAGTTGCTCAAGAGTTAATTGATATGAAAAGTGGAAACAGTTTTAAAGATGTGTTAACTCCACAAGTAACCGCTTCTCATTATAAAAAAAGCCATTTAATTGCAGGAAATGAAAATGCAAAAAATAAAGTAGTGGTATTTTCAGACCCTCTTTGTCCTGCTTGTATGCAAACAATTCCTGGTATGATTCAAAAAACAAATGCAAACAGCAATGATATCGCACTTTATTATTATCATTTTCCTCTTTTAAGTTTACATCCAGCAGCACTTACATTAAGTAAAGCAATGGTTGTTGCTAAAGAACAAGGAATTAAAGATATTGAAATGAAAATCTATACAACAAATTTTAGTCAATATTTTAACTCACGTGAGACAAATTCTCAAAAAATATTGGATGGATTTAATAAAGCTTTTAAAACAAAAATTACACTTGCTCAAGTTGATAATGTCATGGTAAATAAAGAAGTTGAAGTTGATATGAATGCAGGTGAAAAGCTTATGATAAATGGGACTCCAACAATTTATGTAAATGGGAAAAATGACAAAACTAGAAGACTGTTTGGCGCTTTAGGTAAATAAATATGCAAATGGGAGTTAAAAATCATGTTGGGTTTTCAATTAAAAAAATTATATTTGTATTGGTACTTATGATTACATCATTAAATGCACAATTCAAATATACAAATAAACTCATACATGAGGATTCTCCTTATTTACAACAACACGCACACAATCCAGTTAATTGGTATGCTTGGGGTAAAGAAGCATTTGAAAAAGCCAAAAAAGAAAATAAACTGATTTTTTTATCCATTGGATACAGTACGTGTCACTGGTGTCATGTCATGGAAGAAGAATCTTTTGAAAATGAAAAAGTGGCCAAGGTTTTAAATAAAGACTACATCTCTATTAAAGTAGATCGTGAAGAGATGCCACACATCGATAAATATTATCAAGATGTGTATCAGTTATTAAATAAACGAGGTGGTGGTTGGCCTTTAAACATGATATTAACTCCTGAAAGAAAAGCTTTTTATGCGGCAACATACATCCCCAATGTCAGCAAATATGGTCGAATGGGTATCATTGAACTTTTAGATAAAATATCTGATATGTATGCCTCAAACCCAATTAAAATTTTAAGCAGTGCCAATCAAATTGAAGAAGTAATAAAAGAGCAAAAAGAAGCTTTCAGTAATGAAAAAAGAGAACTCAATTTGGATTTGGTTGATAAATTTGTTAATGAAGTAGCAGAGTCGTTTGATAAAGTAAATTTTGGAATTGGAATCAAACCAAAGTTCCCTCATGCTTCTACACTTGGAACACTTTTAGATATCTATACAATATATAAAAACAACAAAGCCTTGGACATGGCAACAAAAATGTTAAAAGCCATGGCTAATGGTGGAATATATGATCAAATAGAGGGTGGCTTTTACAGATACAGTGTAGATGAAAAATGGATGATTCCACACTTTGAAAAGATGTTATATACCAATGCAGAGCTCTTAAGTGTATATGCAAAGGCGTATCGTATTACAAAAGAGAATTTTTATAAAAATATAGTTGATGATATGATCTCTTTTACGAAAACCAGATTTGAAAACAATGGTTTATTATACAGTGCAAGTGATGCAGACAGTTTAGTTGGAAATGAAAAAGAAGAGGGTGCTTATTTTGTATTTGAATATGAAGAAACGCACGCTTTTTTAATAGAAAACAGATACAAAGAAAATGAAATTAAAACTATTTTGGGTTATTTTAATATTACAAAAAAAGGTAATTTTGAACATAAACAAAACAATGCTTATTTAACTCATCATAAAAAACCAAACAATTTAAAACGAGTAAAAAAACTACTCAAACAGCTGCGAAGTAAAAAAGAGTATCCTTTTGTTGATAATAAAATTTTAACTTCTTGGAATGCTATGTATATCAATTCTCTTTTCGAAGCAGGAAAAACAAATGAAGACTATTCACGACAAGCGCTTAAATATCTGGATACACTGGTTGAAAAGTTATATATCAATAATACGTTATATCATCAAAGACTCATTAATAAAAAACCAAAAGTAAAAGCTCTGTTTGAAGACTATTCTTTTTTAATCAGCTCACTGCTTAAAGCATATGATTATACTTTGGATAAAAAATATTTAGAACTCTCTACAAAATTAACAAAAGAAGCGCAAGAACAATTTTATAAAAACAGCAACTGGTATATGAGTAATGATGCCTTTCAAAATGTATCATCTGTTTATGATAGTTCCTACAAGAGCTCACTGTCAAACATGATTGATAATATTTTAAAAGTCTCTATTTTAAATGATGATTTAGATTTGTATGGTGTTGTTAAAAACTCTTTAGAGAGTAATTCATTGACTTTGGATAGTAGACCAAGTGCATCACCTTGGTTGTTAAGAAGTTTAATTGGTTTTGAAAAAGGGTACATTAATTTAAAAGCCACCAAAAAAATGTTGAAGAATAAAATTTTGCCGGAGTATCCTTTTTTAGTGCGGAAAGTAACTAATGAGGAAACTTATTTGGCCTGTAAGATAGATGTCTGCTTTGCGTATAGCAAGGACTTTAATGATATAATTGATGACATTTATGAAGTAATTAAGGATAATAAAAAATAATGAAAAAGCTTTTAATAATATTTTTTTTAGTTGTATCTGCATTTGCCTTAGAGCAAAAATTTGTAGAACCAGATGTTGCTATGAAGGCAAGTTCTAAAACCATTGGTGACAGTATTTATTTAAAAATAGAGTTATATGAAAAAATATATTTGTATGATAAAAATCTAAAAGTACTGATTACTAAACCTAAAAAAATAGATATAACCAGTGAATTAGATAAACCAAAGATTGAAGATTATAAAGGTGATTTAGTTACCTTCCAAAGTCCAATTTTTAAGGTCCCATTAGCCTTAATTGAAAAAAAGATAGGTAAAAATAATTTTGATTTAAAATTAAAATTTCAAGGTTGTTCAACATCGGGAATTTGTTATGCTCCAATGAGTGAAACGTTTAAATTTTCATCGGATGGAACACTGCTTACTGAAAAAGCAGAAGCAACATCATCTGCAACAACAAAAACAAAAATTGATACAACATCAAAAGATAACATTAAAAAAGATACACAAAATCAAAGTGAAGCTGGTCTCATTACCCAATCTTTAAAAGATGGAAATGCTTTTTTAATTTTAATTACATTTTTTGGATTTGGTCTTTTATTGTCGTTAACCCCTTGTGTTTTTCCTATGATTCCTATTTTGTCAAGTATTATAGTTAATGCTGGAAATAAAGAAGATATGACAGCTGCTCGTGGTTTCTTTTTATCATTAGTATATGTACTTTCAATGGCAGCAGCTTATACTATTGCAGGCGTTGTAGCAGGGTTGTTTGGGGCTAATTTACAAGTGGCACTTCAAAATCCTTATGTGCTATCATTTTTTGCGTTGATATTTGTAGCACTTTCTTTTTCTATGTTTGGATTTTATAGACTGGAATTACCTCAATCGCTTCAAACAAAATTACATAAAACAACCGATGGAAAAGAAAAACAAGGTATTTGGGGAATTGCCATCATGGGATTCTTATCCGCACTTATTGTTGGACCTTGTGTGGCTGCACCACTTGCCGGAGCACTTGTATACATTGGACAAACCGGTGATGCTATTTTAGGTGGTGCTGCACTGTTTATCTTAAGCATGGGAATGGGTGTTCCTTTACTTTTAATTGGTGCAGGTGCAGGAAAGTTTATGCCAAAGCCAGGTGGTTGGATGGACAACGTATCCAAAATATTTGGTGTCTTGATGCTTGCAGTTGCTCTTTGGATGCTTGATAGAATTTTGCCTTCAATTGTCACCATGTACTTATGGGCAATTCTATTTTTGGCTTCTTCTATTTTCACTGGTATATTTACTGCACTCAAAGAGGGTTCAAGTGCATTTACAAAATTGACCAAACTTTTTTCACTTGTTTTATTAATCTCAGGAGTTCTTTTATTTGTAGGAGCAGTAAGTGGAGCAACCAATCCATTGAATCCTCTTAAAAAGTTTACAAGTCTTAGTACAAATGGCTCTTCAGTAGTTTCTGGAGAATTAAAATTTGCATATGTAAAAAGTATAAAAGAACTTGACTTAGCCATTCAAAATTCCAATAAACCTGTCATGCTTGATTTTTATGCTGATTGGTGTATTTCTTGTAAAGAGTTAGAACACATCACTTTTGCAGATGAAAAAGTCAAGCAAAAATTATCTGGGTTTACACTTCTTAAAGCGGATGTCACAGCAAATAATGATGATGATAAAGCATTGCTAAAAAGATTTAATCTTTTTGGACCTCCTGGTTTAATCTTTTGGGATAAAGAAGGTAATGAAATACATAAAGCTGAAATCATTGGATATAAAGATGCCAATGACTTTTTATTGCATGTGAATAAATATTTTTAATTTCAAGCATATTTACTTTGAATAAGTGTAGTCATCGTATTACACTTATTTGCAATTATTTTAATTTATACGTTTACTGTTAAAAGTTTTTTATATTCATTGCCTTCTTCTCCTAAAACAAGAATATTCCCTTTGATTTTAAAAGGTACCAAATCAAGTGGTCTTGGTGGTGGTCCAAAAATATTTTTTCCATTGGCATTAAAAAGCCCTCCATGACATGCACATTTCCATTGATTGGTTTTCCATGCAGGAATACAACCAAGGTGAGTACACAATCCTATTACAACAGTATAATGTTCATTATCTATAACCAAGTCTCGTGGAGACTTTTCCATCTCCATCGTTTTTTTTAAGATAAAAATAGGTTTACCTCTCCACATGACATTCTTAGGAATACCCGATTTTAGGGTCTTTAAATCAACTTCTGTAAAACCACCTTCTAACACACCAGGAAGTGGATTCCAAGCTTGTTTCATCCCTATAAGGGTAACAGCTCCTCCAAGCGTAGCAATTGCTACAAATGTAACCCCGAGAAAATCTCTTCTTTTTATATTGTTAGTCATCTTATCCTCCTTCATTCTTAAATAAGAACTAAATAAGATTTTTAATCAAAAACAGCATATCAATAGACACGGTCTTTACTTCTATAGTGACTCTTTTAACGTATTAAATTCCTCTTGTGTTATCTCACCTTTTGCAAATCTTTTCTTTATAATATCTAAGGGAGAAATTTGATTTTCTTTATCCTTAGAAAATAAATACATTATAATTGTAAGAACAAAAATCCAAAAAGCTATCATTCCTAAACCGTGTGTGAATGTCATATTCATGTTCATATATTCCCACATATTTAACCTCCTATTATTTGAAGTAAGTATATTAAGTAAATGTGTACGGAGTGTGGAAAATATGTAATATTGATTTTAAGTTATATTTTTTATTATCTCCGACCTATTTAGGTCGGAGAATATATTTTATATATTATCTTCTGATAGAGATTTTTCGTGTGAGAGTTGTAGTTTTTTGATGTCACTTCTTTTCCAGATAAA
>Ga0209707_1000572_pt1 | contig 21817 bp, 15 predicted proteins | sample EN4Hudsemesocosm_FD_184630 | JGI IMG/M metagenome (GOLD analysis project Ga0209707, IMG submission 184630) | Methane-oxidizing microbial communities from mesocosms in the Hudson Canyon - EN4B Hudson Canyon (SPAdes) (version 2) | ecosystem: Environmental > Aquatic > Marine > Cold seeps | place... | reverse complement strand
CGGTAATTCCGAACTTGGTTTCAGGCTTATCAACTGGCTAACCCATGATGACCAGTTTATAGAAATTCCAGCCAAAATAGTCGCAGGAAAATCATTACAACTAAGCAAACTATCCATTGCCGCTATAGGTTTTGGCTTTCTCTTGATTTTGCCATTACTGCTTGTCCTAACGGGCTTTATTATTTGGCGTAATCGTAAGCGACGTTAATCTATCTTTAGCCAATAAGATACTCAAAACGTAGGATGGGCACGAGATAAAGCCCTCTCCTGCTGGAGAGGGTTGGGTGAGGAGGAATTAAATAATTCTCTTTTGCAAAATGCTTTTTTCTTTATTTCTAAAGGCAAAAAGAATAAGGAAAAAAGAATTTATTTTAACCTCTCCTCACCCAACCCTCCCCAGCAAGGGAGGGCTTAAAGGCAAGCCCAGTCAATACAACATGACAGAATATCACTACATTTCAAATTCATGCTAAGTAGCTACGAAAAAACTATTATATTACTCCAAACAAATGCCCGAATTACCCGAAGTTGAAACCACCTGTCGAGGAATACGCCCGCACATCCTCGGCAAAACTATTGCTGATGTTGTTATTCGGCAAAAGCAGTTACGCTGGCCAATCACTGAAAACCTTAAAGAATTACTTTTAGGCCAGCTTATCAAATCAGTCAGTCGCAGAGCCAAATATTGTCTACTGAAAACGCAGGCGACTGAAACCATTATTATTCATTTAGGCATGTCAGGCAGTTTACGCATCGTTAATAGCGAAAAAGCAGCGGGTAAACATGATCATGTCGATTTCATCTTCACCGATGGCACCGTGTTAAGGTTTAATGATACCCGGCGTTTCGGTGCAATTTTAGCCACTTCCGAACCAATAACTCAGCACAAACTGATCAGCCAATTAGGTCCTGAACCATTATCCGAGCAATTCAGAGGAAAACACCTGCATCAATTAGCAAAACATAAAAAAGCAACTGTAAAGTCATTCATTATGGATGCTCATAATGTGGTCGGTGTAGGTAACATCTACGCCAGCGAATCTCTATTTATGGCAGGCATACACCCCAGCAGACAAGCAGGTAGAATCTCCCTCAAACGTTATCAGAAACTGGCTGAATGTATAAAAATCGTTCTACAACAAGCCATAGAACAAGGCGGCACCACTTTACGCGATTTTGTTAACGAACAAGGGAAACCAGGATATTTCCAGCAATCTTTAGCCGTTTATGGGCGAGAAAATGAACCGTGTATTAACTGTTCATCCTCTATACAGCAATTAAAAATTGCTCAACGAGCCAGTTATTTTTGTTCAGTTTGTCAAAAATAACTGAGCTAAAACCAGCTTAGCCCAATGTCGTTACGTTAAGGGATTAGTCCGTTGGGGCGCAGTGCTTTAGCCTGCATTCATAGCTAAAAATAGCAGGCTAAAGCACGGCGCCCCATGTTGTATTACTGTTAACTTAATGGCATTGATGCTCCCGCGTGGGAATACATAGCTGGGATCACAGCACGGTATGCATTCCCACCGAAGACGATGGGAACGAGAAATAAGCTAGAATTGATTATTCAACTGAGGTTTTCCAGATACGTAGAGACGTAGCATGCTACGTCTCTACAAAATGTCTGACTCTACGTTTTAAACAAAAACATATAGGGTTAGATACGAGTCTCAGATATTTTAGAGCACTAGTAATGCAAGCTTCACACCCCACCTCGGTAAAGAATGTCTTGATCCAGACATTGAAGGCTTGTATAAAAAGACTGAAGCTTGTGGGTAATCAGGAACATTATTAACTTAACATGGCTATTAACAAAGCACAGCTTAGCAAAAAATTAGCCCATTTTGATCCCATGCTCCCGCGTGGGAATACATATCTACCTAGGATCACAGCACGGTATGCATTTCTACCGAATACGCGGGGAACGAGAAATATTCTCGGACAGATTCCTAGAAGCAATATCTTCAAAGGACTTGACAAAGACACTAGAAGTTAGCAACACTGGGGGAAATGCTAGGATAATTCATATGGACACCAAACAAACAATTCTGATTGTTGATGATGAGCGTTTTTACATTAATGTATTAGTCGAACTGCTTAAAAGCAAATATAAACTTTATATTGCCAAAAGCGCTGAACAGGCATTAAAAAGAATAGCGGATAATCAACCCGATTTAATCTTGCTGGATATAATGATGCCTGAAAAGGATGGCTATCAAGCGTGTCTGGAAATCAAAAACAATCCTGCCTGGGTTGATATTCCTATTATTTTTTTAACAGGAAAAACTGACCAGGAATCAGAGCAAAAAGCTTTTAATTATGGCGCTGTAGATTTCATCAGCAAACCAGTCACCCCAGCCACTGTGCTAGCGAGAATTAAAACCCAACTCTCTTTGCTAAACAGTCGGCAGTCTCTGGAGCATCAAAACCATCTTCTGGAACAAAAAGTTCGTGAACGGACGCGTGAAATTGAACTCATCCAGGACGCGGCCATTTATAGCCTGTCTATGCTGGCAGAAGCCAGGGATCAGGAAACAGGTGAACATATTCAACGCACCCAACAATTTGTTAGGGCGCTGGCGAAAAAATTACAAGCAAACCCCAAATACTCTGATGTTCTTGATGACCACACCATAAACTTGCTGTTTAAATCGGCTCCTTTACATGATATTGGTAAAATTGCTGTGCCTGACACTATATTAAAAAAACCAGGCCCTCTAACGGCTGAAGAAACCATAGAAATGCAAAAGCACACCACTTACGGAGGCGATGCGATTAAAAATGCAGAAAAACTATCTGGAAGCTCTTCATTCCTAAAGCTAGCAAGGGAGATAGCCTACTCGCACCAAGAGAAATGGGATGGCAGTGGTTACCCGGAGGGATTAAAACAGCAACAAATCCCTCTCAGCGCTCGTCTTATGGCCATTGCTGATGTCTATGATGCCTTAGTAAATAAACGGATCTATAAGCCTGCCTATTCACATAACGAGGCAGTTAACTATATTAAACAGCAAAAAGGCTTGCATTTTGACCCCGATATAGTGGATGCCTTTATTGAAATAGAAACTGATTTTGAACAGATATCCCAACTATGCAACGAACATTTACCTGATTAGCATGAACTTTATAAACTTATTTCAGAGCTCTCTAAAAAAGGCAATATTCATCGTTCTGCTTTTTTTATTTTATAGCCAGGTTTATGCAACGGTCAGCCCATTGCAACTAACTAAAGAAGAACAAAGTTGGTTAAAAAATCACCCTGAAATTACTGTCGGTGCGGATCAAAACTGGCCGCCTTTTGACTTTGTTAATGCCCAAAAAAAACATCAGGGAATTTCATCTGACTATCTCAATCTAATCTCTGCAAAACTTAACATTCAATTTAAGATTACAGCTGGCGTATGGAAGGATATGATTAATGGTGTTAAATCCAAACAACTGGATATGCTCGCCTGTGCTTCTAACACTGAAGAAAGAAGAAAGTATCTTAACTTCACCCACCCTTATATAGAAATTGATACTGTTTTCGTTACTCGTGTTAAGAAAACACCCATCAACTCACTCACCGAGCTGGCCAATAAAACAGTTGCCTTACCCAAAGGGACTTATATCCATGAATTACTAATAAAACAAGCTCAAAAAATTTCATTTCTATTTGTTAAATCCAACCAGGAAGCACTACAAGCTGTTTCACTCGGCACAGCAGATGCTTACGTGGGAAATTTAGCTGTTGTCAGTCATTTTATCGAACAAGATTTGTTAACCAATCTTCGAATCGATAATCGCTTGCCCGCAGAAAAATCTAAAATAGCGTTTGCCATTAATAAAGACCTCCCCATACTTCATCGCATATTGCAGAAAGTACTGGATAGCATTTCTAATGACCAGCATCGAGAGATTTCAAGAAAGTGGATACACTTTAACAGCAATAGAGAGACAAAAAAAACACCGTCATTATCTCTCAGTACAGAAGATCATAGCTGGCTACAAGCCCACAAAAATATTCGTATAGGGATAGACCCTGCCTGGGCACCCATTGAATATATAGATCCCCACACACGAAAATATTTAGGTATTGCTTCAGAATATATCAATTATTTTGAAAAGGCCCTGAGCATTAAAGCCAGCTACAATCCAGAACTAAGCTGGGAACAGGTGATTGAGAAAGTAAAAACGGGCGAAATTGATATGTTACCTGCCGTGTCAAAAACAGCTGAACGTGAAAAATACCTCAGCTTCAGCAGACCTTACCTTAAATTTCCTTATGTTATTTTTACTCGCAACGATGCAGACCTGATTACCAGTATTGAGGAACTTATTGATAAAACCATCGTCGTTGAAAAAAATTATGCCAACCACGACATCCTAAAAAGCAGTTACCCAGAAATAAATCTAATCCTGGTTGATAATACTCAGCAAGCATTATCAGTGCTGTCGTTAGGACAAGCAGATGCCTATATGGGTAACCTGGCAGCCACCAGCCATATCATGTTACAAACGGGGATCACTAATATAAAAGTCGCTGCACCGACTCCCTATAGCAATGATTTGTCCATTGCAATTCGTAAAGACTGGCCTGAACTGCTTGATATTATTCAACACGCTTTAGATAGTATTTCAGCAAAACAAAGTAATGCCTTTAAAAAGAAATGGTTTTCTATCCGTTACGATCACAGAGTTGATAGAACTTTGATATGGAAGATCATCGCTATAGGCTTATGCCTTTTTCTAATGTATAGCCTTTGGATATGGCAAATTCGAAAACAAAAAGATGCCCTCCGACTCAGTGAGGAACGTTTCCAGTTAGCCATGCAGGCCTCTAAAGAAGGATTATGGGACTGGAATATTAAAACAAATGAAGTCTATTTTAGCCCTGGCTATGCGGAAATGTTAGGTTATCAGCAGCAGGAACTTGAAAAAATCCATGCCTCATGGAAAAACTTACTACACCCTGATGATAAAAAAGCCACCTTACATTTTTTAGCGAGAGAAATAAAACAATGCTCTAAACAATATAGCCATGAATTCAGGCTGCGACACAAATCTGGCCAATATCTACATATACGCTCTATTGGTTCTGTTGTAAGCACAGAAAATGGTAAAGCCATACGTTCTTTAGGCACCCAACAAAATATTACTGAACAAAAAAACACCCAGACCTTACTGGAACAGCAAAAATTTGCTCTGGATGCTTCATCTATCGTGGTAATCACCGATGTAAAGGGAACCATCAGCTATGTTAATGAACAATTTTGTCTCATTAGTGGCTATAGCCAAGAGGAGTTGATTGGACAAAACCATCGCATTTTAAACTCCAACACCCACCCCCGATCATTTTGGACAGCAATGTTCAGACAAGCTTCAAAAGGCATCCCCTGGCGACAAGAAATCTGTAATAAAGCTAAAAATGGCTCCTTGTATTGGGTCGACAGTACAATCATCGGAATATTCAGCACTCAAGGCATCTTAGAACAGTACATTGCTATTCGTACAGATATAACGAAGCGGAAGCTAACTGAACAAAAACTCAAAAAAAGCGAACAGCAATTCAGTTCATTAATCCACACAATACCCAGTACTTTTTATCAATTTGTATACAATCATGGCTGGTCTATTTCTTTTATTAGCAACGCCATTCAAACTGTTAGTGGCTATCCGGCAAGTCTTTTTGTTAGCAAGCAGCAGAGTTTAACCGCCATCACCCATCCTGATGATATTCACATCATTGCAGAAACCGTGCACAGAGCCATTAAAACACTGCTGCCCTACACCATGGAATATCGTATTATTCATAAAGACAAATCTATCCGCTGGATCCATGAAAAAGGTATTGCAGTCTATGATAACAACCATCAAGCACACTATTTACAAGGAGCGATCTTTGATATCACAAAAAATAAGCAGGCTGAAATTGAATTAGCCAAAGCCAAACAAATAGCTGAAAAGGCCAATCAGTTTAAAAGTAATTTTCTCTCTAATATGAGCCATGAAATTCGTACCCCGATGAATGCTATCGTAGGCTTAGGCTATTTAGCACTGCAAACTGAACTGAGCTCTCAGCAGCAGGATTATATTAAAAAGATTCAAACTGCCAGCCAATCACTATTAACCATTATCAACGACATTCTTGATTTCTCTAAAATTGAAGCAGGCAAATTGCATCTAGAATCCATAGGCTTTCAATTAGATTCTGTTTTTGAAACACTGGCTGACTTATTCAGGTTTAGCTGCGAAGAAAAAAACATTGAATTAATTTTTGATATTGATCCAAAAATACCTGCAACCTTAATTGGCGACCCCACCCGCTTATCGCAAATTTTAATAAACCTTTGCAGTAATGCCCTTAAATTTACCGAACAGGGAGAAATAAAAGTAACAGTTGAGAGTATTGAAACCTCAACTCATAAAGCTACGTTAAAATTTTCAGTAACAGATACCGGCTGTGGTATTGCACCAGAACAGCAACAATACCTATTTAATTCTTTTTTTCAAACAGATGCTTCCACGACTCGGACACATGGGGGAACAGGGCTAGGCCTAGCTATCAGTAAACAATTGATCGGTTTGATGAATGGTTCGCTTGGCGTCAATAGCGAGCCTGAAAAAGGCAGTCATTTTTTCTTTGTTATAGACTGTGGTATTGATTCCCAGCAAAAAATCTCGCCCGCCTTGATGCAGCCTGAATTAAAAAATCTTAAAGTCCTAGTGGTAGATGACAATATGACTGCCCGTCAGGTACTGCGTAACCAATTAGCCTCTTTATCCTTTAAAGTAACCACCGTAGCCAGTGCTAATGAAGCCTATGCAGTCATAAAGTCTGCCGAAAAAGCCTTTGACCTTATTCTAATGGACTGGTCCATGCCTGAAATCAATGGATTAGATGCCGTTAAACACATAAAAAACAAGCTGCATTTAAACCATATCCCGGCCATTATTATGCTCACAGCCTACGCTCAGGAAGAGGTCATTAATGAAGCTAAACAACATAATTTAGACAGTTTTATCCTTAAACCAGCGACACCCTCAACATTATTTGACCAAATTATAAAAGTATTACACCCCTCTTTATCCCCAGCACTAACAAGCAGCCAAAACACTCAATCACAGAAATTACTCTCAGGCTCAATTTTATTGGTTGAAGATAATAAAATTAATCAGCAAGTTGCTGAAGAATTACTCAAATCTTTTGGCTTAAAAGTCACAATCGCAGTTAATGGATTAGATGCCATTGAACAATTGACGCTGAAAAGCGCTCATCATCATACATTTGATCTGGTGCTAATGGATATTCAAATGCCAGAAATGGATGGTATACAAGCAACTCAAAAAATCAGGGCTAACCCTAGCTTTAAATCCTTGCCCATTATTGCAATGACTGCACACGCCATGACGGGGGATAAAGCAAAATCCTTAGCCGCGGGTATGAATGAACATATAACCAAGCCTATAGACCCCAGTGAACTTTACAAGCAATTACAACAATGGTTACAACGCTCAGATTCCCCTTCCCTGCCTGTTAAATCCATCACAAAACCTGAAGATATAACTCTATTACCTGACTACTCAGAACATCTTGATGTTGCATGGGGGCTTAAAATAATTGGCGGAAATAGAAAGCTATTCAGTAAGTTACTGAAAGACTTTTATGACGATCATTTTAACGATATTCAAAAACTAGAAATGGCTTTTGAGCAAAAACAAACTGAGGATATGAAGCGTATAATCCATACCATCAAAGGTGTTACTGGAAATATTGGCGCTCAAAAACTTCACAAACAAGCGATGCTATTAGAACAATCAATTAATTTAAAACAAGATTACGAGCTGGATTTCAATCTATTTAAGACACACTTTAATGCCTTAATGTCTGAGCTAAAGCATTTTAAAAACCTGCAATTAAATACCTCTAAAGTGGCTCCCGCCTTATCTGATGGGCAACTGGGCATACAAATCAAAAAACTTTATCAATTACTCAATGACGGTGACACAGATGCAATTGATACACTATCAGGGATAGAAAGCTATTTTCCAGCCAGTTCTGCACAAAAAGTATTGCAACTTCAACAAACTATTGAAAATTATGATTTTGAACAAGCCATCATCATCCTTATAGAAATATCTGATAACTTGCAAATCTCTGTTGCTTAATGGCCTATAAAATGCAACACTTGCTGTAGCTAAAGACTAAGTTTATATTCTAGTCAATTAGATTTCCTCCTAATCAAGCCAGCCTAGAGTTTGCAACTGTAATAGTCAAAATATATTATGTCCAAAGCCACTATCCTGATAGTAGATGACGAACGTTTCTTTTCTAATTTATTAGAAAACATCCTTGAAGAGGACTATCGTACAATCATTGCAAATAATGGACAACAAGCCATAGAGGCAGTAAACAAGCATCATATTGATTTAATTTTACTTGATATTGTCATGCCAGATATTAATGGCTATGAGGTGTGTAAAGCAATCAAGAGCAATGAGTTTTCCAGTAAAATACCGATCATCTATCTAACGGTCAAAAATGAAACAGAAGACGAGGTAAAAGGCTTTAATTCCGGTGCTGTTGATTATATTATCAAGCCTATTAGTCCTCCTATAGTCAAAGCACGCGTTGCAACCCATCTAGCGTTGGCAAGAACCACTAAAAAATTACAGCAGCATACAGCCGATCTAGAAAAACTGGTCTCGCAACGCACAGTAGAACTCACCAGAGAAATTGCAGAAAAACAAAAAACATATGAAAAACTGCACTACTTAGCAAATTATGATCAACTCACATTACTGCCTAACCGGAATTTGTTTAATGAGCGCCTTGCCTATGCTTACAAATTATCAAAGCGTAATAACAGCTCCTTTTCTTTACTGCTGATAGACCTTGACCGCTTTAAACAGGTAAATGATTCCTTAGGACATCATATAGGGGATCTATTACTAGAGCAGGTTGGTCAAAGACTCTCAAACTGTTTACGCGGTGTAGACACGGTTGCTCGCCTGGGTGGAGATGAGTTTACCGTCACTTTAATTGAATTACAGAAAAAACAGGATGCTGCAATTGTTGCCGATAAAATCATATATGAACTAGCCCAGCCATTTGAAATACATGGTCAAATTATTCATATTGGCTGCAGCATAGGTATTACTACTTTTCCAGATGATGGAGAAGAATTAAAGGGTATGTTAAAAAATGCCGATATGGCTATGTATGAAGTGAAAGAAAGCGGTAAAAATTCTTATGCCTTTTTCTCTCCTGACATGGCCTCGCATCTGAACTATCGCATGGAACTGGAGAAGGACTTATATAAAGCCTTATTAAATAATGAGTTATATCTTCATTACCAACCTATTATTAACTTAAAAACAAAAAGCATTTGCACAGTTGAAGCACTTTTACGCTGGAAGCATCCCCTGCATGGCCAAATTGCTGCAGAAAAAATAATTTCTATTGCAGAAGAAAGTGACTTAATTTTAAAACTGGGGGAATGGATTTTAAAACAAGCCTGTCAACAATTATCCATATGGCAAAGGCAAGGGTTTTCTGATCTGAACCTTGCAATCAACATGTCTAGCCGTCAATTTGACAGAGAAAATGATACCATCAATTTATTAAATCAACTGCTGCAACAGTATCAAATACCAAGACAGAAGATTCAACTGGAAATAACTGAAAGTTTAATGCTGGAAGATTCAAAATTTATTATAGATATTCTAATAGAACTCAAAAAGATGGGATTCCAGCTCTCTATTGATGACTTTGGTACTGGCTATTCATCTCTCAGCTATTTACGCCGGTTTCCTATTGATATATTAAAAATTGATCAATCCTTTGTCAGTGGACTTACTATAGACTCTGGAGATGACAGCTTAATTAAGGCTATTATTGCAATGGGGCAAAGTTTAAATATGAGCATCATTTCAGAAGGCGTTGAAACGGAAGATCAACTTAACTTTTTACAATCCCATCATTGTGACCAAGTTCAAGGCTTTTACTTTAGCAAACCCGTTTCAGCAGAACAAATCAGTCAAATACTCAAAGATAAACAAGATCTTTTTAAATAAGCCACAGAAGATTATTTATCCATTATCTGTAGCTCGGGTTAGCTTAGGAACCTTAAAAGAATGAACTTACCCGCTTTAAAGCTGCACTACCATTAAGTTTAAGAGTAATGGAGCGCAGTGCTTTAACCTGCATTAGGCAACTCGCAATAAATAAACCATTACTACTCATCGTTCCTACGCTCCAGCGTGGGAATGCAGCTTGTGATGCTTCAGCGTCACGGAACGCTGGAGCATTCAGCAATGAATTCCCACGCAGAGCATCACTGCCATTAAGTTAAGGGGTTAGTCCGTTGGGGCGCAGTGCTTTAGCCTGCATTCATAGCTAAAAATAGCAGGCTAAAGCACTGCGCCCCGATAAGCTTATTTTTATAGCCAAATTATCATGATTGGGTATGAATATTTTTATGATACCCCTTATTGAGCGTAGCGAGATAACGTAACCCGACATTTATCGATAATACGATGCTTTTGTTGGCTTCTGCGAAGTCTATTTTACAAACCTGCCAGCAGGTCCGCTTTTATATCTTCCACATTTTCCAGCCCAACTGAGATTCTAACTAAATTGTCTGTAATACCTGCTTCTGCTCTTACTTCTGGAGTCAATCGTCCATGTGTTGTGGTTGCCGGATGAGTAATCGTGGTTTTTACATCCCCCAGATTCGCTGTAATTGATAACATTTTAGTTGCATCTATCAACCGCCAGGCATGCTCTTTACCACCCGTTAATTCAAAACTGACTACACCACCAAAATGAGTTTGCTGTTGTTTTGCTAACTCATGTTGAGCATGGGAAGTGAGCCCAGGGTAATGCACTTTGGCAACAGCCTCTTGCTGCTCTAACCATTTCGCCAACTCAAAAGCATTATCACAATGTGCTTTCATCCGTACTGCTAATGTTTCTAACCCTGACAAAAATACCCAGGCATTAAAGGCACTCATGGTTGCGCCACCTGTGCGTAAGTAGGGGTAGATATATTTGTCTATAATTTCATCACTGGCAATTACCGCACCGCCCACACAGCGACCTTGGCCATCAATATATTTAGTCGCTGAATGGACAATAATATCAGCACCTAGTTCTAATGGTTTTTGTAATACAGGGGTACAAAAAACATTATCAACAATTAATAGACAGTCGTGTTTATGAGCTATCTCTGCAAGCGCTTGAATATCCGCTATTTCAATTAATGGATTGGAAGGCGTTTCTAAAAAAAGAAATCGGGTATTAGGTTTTATCGCCGCTTCCCATGCAGCAAGATCGGTTAATTTAACAAAATCCGTTTCAACAGCAAATTTTCCAAAATAATTCTGGAACATTAAAATAGTATTTCCAAAAACACTACGCGATGAAACCACGTGGTCACCTGCTTTTAACAAGCCCATCCCCACAGCCATAATAGCGGCCATACCTGATGCAAAAGCTAAACAGCGTTCGCCTTTTTCCATTAGAGCCAGACGCTTTTGAAAAGTATCCACAGTTGGGTTGGTAAATCTTGAATATATATTACCTGGCACTTGTCCAGTAAACTTTAACGAAGCTTCTTCAGCGCTTTTAAACACGTAACTGGAGGTAGCAAAAATAGGCATACTGTGCTCGCATTCGTGAGTCCTGTCATGTCCAGCTCTGATTGCTTGTGTTTCTAATGAGTAGTCGTTCCAGTCTTTATCTGTCATCTGTCTTTATATAATTAAAAGGTAATTACTCAGCGTAAAATGATGGTTACAGCTCTGAAGCTTTCCCTTGTTGGGGAGCTGCCATTAACTTAAGCGTTTGGATTATTTGGGGCGCAGGCTTTAGCCTGCAATGTTTAGCAAGAAAGCAGGCTAAAGCCTGCGCCCCAACGGACTAATCTCTTAAGCGAATGCCAGCGATCCCTCCCCCTGCAAGGGAGGGCTTAAAAGCAAGCGTCGTCAATACAATATGACGGACTATTTCTACATTTTCAAATGCCACTGAAAAGATCTTGCTTATTTATTATTCTTCCGATCAAACAGCATTCTGAATATCAATAATGAAGTTATCAGCATTACGTTCTGTTTGCGCCCCATCATTTCTAAGTGTATTGATACGATCCAGATACGCCTCATCAATATCACCCGTGATATATTCCTGATTAAAGCATGAGGTATCAAAATGAGTGATTTTTGAATTACCTTTTTTCACTGCATCAATCAAATCTTCTAAATCCTGATAAATCATTTTATCAGCACCTATCGCTTTGCCAACCTCTTCTTCAGTACGATTGTGTGCGATCAACTCTTCAACAGCAGGCATATCAATACCATAAACATTAGGATATCTTACTGCGGGGGCAGCCGAGGCAAAATAAACTTTTTTAGCACCTGCATCTCTGGCCATTTGAATAATTTGTTCTGAGGTTGTGCCTCTAACCACTGAATCATCCACTAACAATACATTTTTACCTTCAAATTCCAAATCAATCGCATTTAATTTTTGCTTAACTGATTTTTTACGCATTTGCTGACCAGGCATAATAAAGGTTCGCCCAATGTAACGGTTTTTCATAAAACCTTCACGAAACTTTACACCTAAGTTATTTGCCATTTGTAAGGCTGAGGTCCGACTGGTATCAGGTATAGGAATCACCACATCAATATCATGATCTGGCCATTCGCGTAACACTTTATCGGCTAATTTTTCACCCATTCTTAGGCGAGCTTTATAGACCGATATATCATCAATAATGGAGTCTGGTCTTGCAAAATAAACGTATTCAAAAATACACGGACAATGATCAACGATATCTGAACATTGCTTGGTATGTAATTTTCCTGTTGCTTCAATAAAAACAGCTTCACCAGGCTCAACATCTCTGATTAAATCGAAATCTAGCACATTAAGCGCCACATTTTCTGATGCAACCATAAAGTCAGAACCATTTTCTGTTTTTCTTTCACCAAATACGATCGGTCTGATGCCATGCGGATCTCTAAACGCTAAAACACCATAACCCGCTATCATAATGACAACAGCATAAGCCCCTTTACAACGTTTGTGTACTGCTGAAACAGCCTGAAAAATATCATTTTCATCTATCCGTAATTTACCTAATGCTTGTAACTCATGAGCAAAAACATTAAGTAAAATTTCCGAATCAGAATTAGTGTTTAGATGACGCTGATCTTCTTTAAATAGTTCTTTTTTTAATTCTTCTGCATTGGTCAAGTTTCCATTATGAGCTAATGTCAGACCAAAAGGTGAGTTCACATAAAAAGGTTGTGCTTCTGCTGAACTAGAACATCCTGCTGTAGGGTATCTGACATGGGCAATACCCATAGAACCACGCAATTTGATCATTTGTTCATCTGAGAACACATCTCTTGTTAAGCCGTTGTCTTTCCGTAAATAAAATCGGCCATCCTCACAGGTGACAATGCCAGCGGCATCCTGTCCGCGGTGTTGAAGCACTGTAAGTGCATCATACAGCTCCTGATTGACATTCTGGTGAGAAACGATACCTGCAATACCACACATGTTTATAGACCTTCGTATTTAATATTTTACATATCCCGCCAAACCTGACGGAATATGGTCATGCAACCAAACGGCTAATGATTGAAAAGGTGGAATCAAAATAGATTCTTTCCACCATGAATCTTCGGGCAGAGGTGTTAACCCTGCCAACATAATAATAATAGCGACAACAACTAAGCCCCGTGCTATTCCAAAAATCATCCCTGCAAATCTATCTGAACCCGTTAAGCCAGTTTTTTTGACTAACTCACCCAATAAATAACTAATCATTGCCCCTAAAATTAAGGTGACAAAGAATAAGGCGGCAAATGCTGTAGCAATTCTGGCCGATGGGTAACTAATGATACCATCCAGAAAAGTAGAAAATTCCCTGCTAAAAGTTAAACCCACCCAAATGGCAACTATCCAGATCAATAAAGAAAAAGCTTCTCTAATAAACCCTCGAAACAATCCAATAATAGATGAAATAGCGATCAAACCAATAATTGCGTAATCTATCCAGATCATTTGATACTCCAAAAACGATTATTTGCCAGCCATTTATTCATCGGCACTAAGAATAGCATTTATACTATTTAACTTATCTACTTTTGCCTTTAATAATTCAGCTCTTTTTCTATCAACTTCTGGACCAATCCGAACTCTATACAACAAACCTTTAGCTGATGATGTTGTTGTTATTCTGACCGGGAAACCTTGCTTTCTTATTTTATTCTGTAAGCTGATGGCTGTGTTTTCTTCTCCAAAAGCCCCCACTTGAACAAACCAGCGTTGCACTTTATGAGTTGCCTGGTTCTCTGCTAAAGTCTTTATTGCTTCAGGCCGAGGTAAATTAATTACTTCAGCTGTATTTTTCGCTAACTTAACTGAATCAGGGTTTAATAAATTAGCAGGCGCTTGCGGTATTTTCAGTTCATTAATCATTTGCCCTGTTTCATCAATAGGGTCGTCAAACAACATAGGGATAAAAATTGCTGCTAACGATGTAATCACTACAGCCCCAACTAAACGTTGTTTTAAATCCTGATCCATAATATCACCTCAATTATTTTCTGCTTCAGCCAAATATTCTGAAACTAAAAAGAAAGACCCAAACACAACAATCAAATCATTTGTTTCGGCCTTTTTTTCTGCAGCCTCATAAGCCTCGGAAAAGTTCTGAAAACCGAAATTGACCTCAGTCACCTCACACTGTTTAAAATATTCCTTCATAGCTGCTTCATTCGCCGTTCTTGGATTATTTAAGGGGGCGATAAACCAGTCTGCAATAACAGGTTTTATAATTTCAATAACAGCTGCAATATCTTTATCTTTCATCATCGCAAACACAGCATGTATTTTTTTACCCGAAAAATGACTCTGTAAATAGTGTAATAATGTTGTGACTGCTTGAGGGTTATGGGCAACATCAAGCAATACCGGAATATTACTTTCAATGAACTGAAATCGTCCTTTTAATTGCACAGCTTTCAGGCCTTGATGAATCGCTTGCTCGGTTACTGGCAACAAATCCTGCATTTCTGTTACCGCCATTAACACAGAAGCTGCATTTCGAAATTGATGCTCACCCTTTAAAGCAGGTTCAGGAAGCGACTGATAGCTAGCTTGCTTATTGCTTAAACATCGCCAATCCCAGTAGTTTTCTTTATGCTGAAAGGTAAAATCTTTATTAATCTTAAATAATGGTGTGTGTATTTTAGCAGCCTGCTCTGATAATGATTCAGGTGGATTAATATCACCAATAATGGCCGAGATACTTTCTCTAAAAATCCCCGCTTTCTCATAAGCAATGGCTTCTCTGGTTTCCCCTAGCCAATCTACATGGTCTATACAAATACTGGTAATTAAAGAGACATCTGAATCAATAATATTGACCGCATCTAATCGACCGCCCAAACCCACTTCAAGCAATTGAATATCTAAATCAGAACGCCAGAAAATATCTAAGGCAGCCAGCGTACCAAATTCAAAATAACTTAAAGAAACATCATTTCGTGCTGTATCTATACGTTCAAAAGCCTGGCAAATAATGTCATCCGCAACAGATTCCCCATCAATTCTAATCCGCTCGTTATACTTTAATATATGAGGAGATGTGTAAGCCCCCACGCGATAACCTTGCGCTCTATAAATAGCTTCCAGATAAGCGATACAAGAGCCTTTCCCATTGGTTCCGGCAACAATAATTGTTGGCGGTTTAATCGCTTCCGGATTGAGCAACTCAAATACCCTGGCTGCTCTGTCCAACCCAAGATCAATAGATCTTGGGTGAAACCCTTCTTGCCAACTCAGCCAATCGGAAAGCGAATTAAAGCGTGCCATTTTAGTTAAGAGACGTTCAAATTTTTCTCTGTTTCACCGATATAAGATGCCATCAACATAGATAAGATACTGTTAATTTTCCCCCGCATCTCACGACGGTCAACAATCATATCTATGGCACCATGTTCTTGCAAGAATTCACTGCGCTGAAAACCTTCAGGCAGTTTTTCTCTTACTGTCTGCTCTATCACTCGAGGGCCTGCAAATCCAATTAAGGCTTTTGGTTCTGCAACGTTTATATCACCTAACATGGCTAAACTGGCAGAAACGCCCCCCATCGTTGGATCTGTCATAAATGAAATATAGGGAAGCTTCGCTTCTGATAACTTAGTCAATGCAGCACTGGTTTTAGTCATTTGAAACAGTGAAAACAAAGATTCTTGCATTCTCGCACCACCACTTGCGGTAAAGACAATAAAAGGCACGCCTAGCTCCAGACTTTTATTGACTCCACGGACAAATTTTTCACCCACTACAGAGCCCATAGATCCGCCCATAAAGCTAAAATCAAAAGCTGCAGCAACAATCCCCTGCCCATGTAATGTGCCTTGCATTACAACTAAAGCATCATTTTCTTTACTGGCTTTTTGAGCTTGAGTTAAACGATCTTTATATTTCTTTGAGTCTTTAAATTTCAATGGATCATTGGATTTTAAGCCCACACCGATCTCTACTTTGCCTTCCTCATCCAGAAACATCTGTAGCCGTGTTCTTGCAGAAATCCGCATATGATGATCACACTTTGGGCAAACACTAAAGTTTTTTTCTAACTCAGCGTTATATAGAATCGCGTCACAACTAGGACATTTATTCCACAGGCCCTCAGGTACTGTCGCCTTTTTTAAAGACGAGTCTGTTCTAATGGTGGTTGGGATTAATTTTTCAAACCAGTTCATCGTTATGTACTCCGAGTCTATTCCTAACTATCCATTGCTAAACGCATGGATTTAATTAATTCGATAATTTCTTTTTTAGCCTGTTCAGGATTATCAAGGTTTTCTTCAATCTTGCTGATAAAAGCACTTCCCACGACAACGCCATCTGCTAAATTAGCAATGCTTTTTGCCGTCTCAGCATTCTTAACCCCAAACCCGACACCGACAGGCAGTGCTGTATGCTCTCTGATTTCAGCTAACTTACGCTCAACATCTAAGGTATCTAAGTGGCCAGCACCCGTTACACCTTTAACGGAAACATAGTAAAGATAACCGCTGCCCACAGCATCCATTTTTTTAATTCTTTCGACCGGACTGTTAGGTGCAAGTAAAAAAATCTGATCGATATCTCTGGCTTTTAATAATGCCACACACTCTTCAGCTTCTTCTGGTGGCAAATCAACGGTCAAAACGCCATCTATCTCTGCGCGCTGTGCTGCATTGGCAAAATCTTCATAGCCCATTATTTCAATCGGGTTTAAATACCCCATCAATACCACGGGTGTAGTCTGATCAGTTTTTCTAAATTCTATGGCTAGAGATAACACTTTTCTCAAGCTCATATGCTGCTCTAAAGCACGTTCGCTAGCTCGTTGAATAACTGGGCCGTCAGCCATCGGGTCAGAAAAAGGTACGCCTAACTCAATCACATCAGCCCCAGCTTCCACCATAGCATGCATCATCGGCACGGTAAATTCGAGATTAGGATCACCGGCAGTAATAAATGGGATCAGTGCTTTACGCCCTGTTTTCGCCAATTCATCAAAGCGAGTTTTTAAGCGACTCATAATTCAATCCCCTCTTTCATCCTGATGGTATGCATATCTTTATCACCACGTCCTGACAAGTTAACAATGATAATTTCATCCTTAGCCATGGTTGGGGCCAGTTTAATGGCATAAGCCAAAGCATGGCTTGATTCCAGTGCCGGAATAATACCTTCTAACTTGGTCAAGGCATAAAAGCCAGCTAGCGCTTCATCATCGGTAATATTGACATATTCTACTCTACCGATATCTTTCAACCAGGCATGTTCTGGTCCAACCCCAGGATAATCCAGGCCTGCCGAAATGGAATGGGTCTCGATAATCTCACCATCATCATCAGCCATTAAATAGGTTCTATTACCGTGTAATACACCAGGTCTACCTGCGCATAAAGGCGCTGAATGATGCCCCGTTTCGATACCATCCCCAGCCGCTTCTACACCATAAATTTTGACTGACTCATCATCAATAAAGGGATGAAATAAACCAATGGCATTTGAACCACCGCCTACACAGGCAACTAAGGCATCAGGGAGTCGACCTGCCTGCTCCTGGCATTGCTGTTTAGCTTCGCGGCCAATAATGGTTTGAAAGTCACGCACCATGGCGGGATAAGGATGAGGCCCAGCCACTGTACCAATGATATAAAAAGTATCATCAATATTGGTCACCCAGTCTCTCATGGCTTCGTTCAAAGCATCTTTTAAGGTGCTGGAACCGGAATGAACAGGCACGACTTTGGCACCTAATAAATTCATTCTATAGACATTTTGTTTCTGTCTTTCGACATCAACAGCGCCCATGTACACCACACATTCTAATCCGAGTCTTGCAGCCACTGTTGCTGTTGCCACACCATGCTGTCCTGCACCTGTTTCAGCAATAATACGGGTTTTTCCCATACGTTTGGCTAACAAAGCCTGGCCAATGGTATTATTAACTTTGTGCGCACCCGTATGATTCAGGTCTTCACGTTTTAGATAAATCTGAGCACCACCCAACTCTCTACTCCAGCGTTCTGCATGGTAAAGAGGCGATGGTCGCCCGACATAATGCTGTAAATCAGCATCAAGCTCAGCAATAAAATCAGGGTCTTTCATATAACGCTGATATGCTTCATTCAATTCTGTAATAGCAGGCATTAACGTTTCTGCTACAAAAATCCCGCCATAAGGGCCAAAGTGACCTCGTTCATCCGGCATGTTATACATGTGTTTACCTGTCGCCTTCATTAATCGCTTGAATAAATGCAGCCATTTTAGCTACATCCTTAATACCTTTACTACTCTCAACCCCGCTACTGACATCCAGTGCGTAAGGTCTGACTGTTTCAACGGCCTGTTTTGCATTATCGACTTGCAAGCCACCTGCTAACACAACAGCTAATGAACAGTTTTCTGGAATTAAATTCCAGTCAAATTGACTTCCACTGCCCCCTTTTATGCCGGGATGATAAGCATCCAGCAATATAGCAGTCGCCTTTTTGTATTGGCTGGCAATATCCATAATATCCAGCTCAGGTTTAACTCTTACCGCCTTCATATACGGTTTATTATAAAGCTCACAGGCTTCAGCAGACTCATCACCATGAAACTGCAGACAATCAATAGACACTTTACTCAACACTTCACGTATTTGTGCTTCCTGCTCATCAACAAATAACGCCACCACAGTAACAAATGCAGGTAGCGCATTAACAATCTCTATTGCTGTATCTATACTGACATGTCGAGGACTAGGCGGATAAAACACCAAGCCTATCGCATCAACCCCAAGATTCGCTGCCTCAACAGCATCCTGAACTTGAGTAAAGCCACAAATTTTAACCCGAGTGCGCATAGATTGCCCCATAAAATCAAGCCGCCTAGGATACCATAAAATGAACTATTTTTTATGCTATGTAACGAAAAAAGGCTGAACAAAGTCAGCCCTTTTTCTTTCACTAAAGACTAAGCAGGATTAATGCGAATGCGTATGTTCGTGAAAATAATCCATACTGGTTAGCTCTACCGCTTCCACAGCCACACCATGCTTATAAACCATTAAACCGCCTAAATCAGCCCCCAGCATCAGCAACAAATTTAGAAAAGCAGCAAACATGATAAAAATAATATTCGACACGCCATTTACCATACCACCACTTAATAAGCGCCATACAGATAACAACAGCGACAAACATAAAACCGAAATACCTAACAGCTCATGACGGCTCATAATCAAATGTACATTCTCACCATGCTCTATGGATCCTTCTGCCATTAATCCTGCAGCAACGGCAGCCCCAGCAGCCAAAGTTCCCAAATAAAGCAAGCCAGTTGCCAATTGCCGCCAGCTTTCTTTTTGTAACAGAGAACCCAGCAAGTCCAGCACAAAAAAAGCAGATAGAAAAGCAATAGGAAAATGCACCACCAAGGGGTGAATATTTGCCATAGCAGAAATACCTGGCATGATCGTTGAGAACATTTCAGCAGGTGAAAGCCCTATCAAACTTTCCAAGAAAGTTAATATAGCTTCAACCCCTCCAGCAACACCATCACCAGCCTTATGACCACCAGCTGCACCATGCACCTGAAAAGATAAAAAATTATTCATATTCAAACTGAAAACCTTAATTTAACTAAAATAAAAATAAACCTGTTTATATACCACTTTCAAGCAACAAAGGTATCCATAGATTTGAACAGTTTCTGGCTGTTCTATACCTTTCCGAAAGAAAGAGAAAACGATTAAAAGTGCTTAAACTCCATATAAAAGCAAAGCAGGCTAAAGCACTGCGCCCCAAATGGAGTGACAATCATGAGGAAAGACTTTTCTCAAAACCAGCTAAAGCTTATCCGAAATAAGGAAAATATAACAGACATAGATCATACAGGGAAAACATAAAACAATAAGGATTTATTAAGGCCTGCTTAGCTTATTGAGTCTAGCGAGATGACGTAACCCGATAGCTGTCGATAATGTGATGCTTTTGTCATGACCAATATTGACTGGTTCCTAGAAGCACAAAGAAAAAAGTTACTATTCGTTGTAGCTTTGTGTGATCTTTCTTTCTGACAGCTCGGAATCAATATTCAAATCGACTTGCATCTGCTGGTAACAAATCAAATACAGGATTTTTTTTAATACCATATTTTTCGGGATAATAGACCCCACCAAGATACAAACCGTAAGGCGGTGCTGTTACCCCCGACTGTTTTCTATCTTTTATTTCCAGCAACTCTTCGGTCCAGCTTACTGGCTTATCGCCCGCACCAATCGCCATTAATACACCAGCAATATTTCTAACCATATGATGAACAAAAGCATTTGCGGATAAATCGATCATGACGTTGTCGCCTTCCCTATAAACATTGATAAAATACATCAATCTATTAGGGCTCACTGACTGACATCCTTTGGCTCTAAAAGAAGAAAAATCATGCATCCCCAGCAGGGCTTGTGCGGCCTGATGCATTTTAAGCTCATCCAAAGGTGCATAACACCAGGTCACCTGACTACGCGCCAGTGCTGATTTCATAGGTCTGTTTAAAATTTTATAGCGATAAAATCGTGCAATAGCACTATATCGGGCATGAAAATCATCTACAGCATGCTTTGCCCAGATCACCCTCACATCTTCAGGTAAATTAATATTCCCGCCCATCACCCAGCTTTTTAGCTCTCGGCTAACATCGGTATCAAAATGTACCACTTGCTCCAATGCATGCACACCGGAATCAGTTCGACCTGTACAACGCACTGATATAGTCTGATTTGCTACTTTCGACAAGGCTTTTTCGACCTCACCCTGTACAGTCCGCTTATCCTTCTGACATTGCCAGCCAGAAAAAAGACTGCCGTCATATTCTATGCCCAAAACAATTCTAGACATGTTGTAAACGCTCACTCATTGTTCTATTAATACTTTTAAACCAACATTAACGCGATCAAATAAATCAACTACATCTGCATTTTTCATGCGTATGCAGCCATGGGATTCTGGCTTGCCTTGCATCAGCTCATCAGGGCAGCCATGAATATAAATATAGCGCCAGCTTGAATCAACCTTGCCATAACGATTCTTTCCTGGTTCCAGTCCACCCAGCCACAAAATTCGAGACAGGATCCAGTCTCTTGCAGGATATTTAATGCTTAATTCAGGCTGATAAACTTCACCGGTAGGCCTACGAGCAATAAAAACAGCATTCAAAGGCTGTTTATCACCAATTTTAACTCTAACTTTATGCCAGCCTGTCGGCGTA
>Ga0209707_1000568_pt1 | contig 21854 bp, 22 predicted proteins | sample EN4Hudsemesocosm_FD_184630 | JGI IMG/M metagenome (GOLD analysis project Ga0209707, IMG submission 184630) | Methane-oxidizing microbial communities from mesocosms in the Hudson Canyon - EN4B Hudson Canyon (SPAdes) (version 2) | ecosystem: Environmental > Aquatic > Marine > Cold seeps | place... | reverse complement strand
TACGCCAACGATATATCTTTTTTTTCGCGGTAACTGGTGCCCATTATGTATGGCCCAAATTAAAGAAGTCGCGACTCAATATAAAAAACTGTCATCTTTAGGTGCAAAAGTTGTACTGTGTGCACCGCAACCAGAAAAGAATACTCAGGCTCTGGCAGATAAATTTGATGTGCCGTTTATCTTTTTAACTGATGTAGATAATCGTGCAGCGCAAGCATTAGGTATAGAAATGAAAAATGGTTTACCCGCAGGAATGAAAATGCTGGGCTACAATAAAGATACACTTCACCCAACCGTTATTATTACAGATACTACGGGGTCAATTATATACAGTGACTTAACTAATAATTATCGTATTAGGCCTGAACCTGAAGATTTTATTAAAGTGTTGAGTAAACATGCTCAACTGGCTTAGTCTTTGGTTAAATAAATTCAACATAGCAAGAAATATCAAAAGAAATAGAATCGTATTCTCTAAAATCATTAGCTAAGCAAGAGTGAAAAAAATGTAAATAATCGGAGAATACCATGAGCAGCAAAACATTCTTAATCATTGAAGCAACAGCCAACCCAGAAAACCCAGAGGCATTAAAAAGTTATTTGTCTACAGCGCCTGTTATAACAAAGAAATATGGTGGTGTGTTAGTGGTTAAATATAATGTGGAAACCGTACTAGATGAAGGGGATAAACCCGGTGTTGTTGTGGTGATGTCTTTCACAGATAGAACATCAATTGATGGTTTGTTTAATGATCCAGCGTATAAAAAGTTAATTCCTTTGCGAGATCTTGGTTTTAGCAAGATACGTTATTTTATTTGTAATGAATCAATATAAGGGGTGGTTTGATGAAAATAATTGGACTTGATCAGAGGTTCCTTAAGCTAACAATAAAAAGTTAAACCATTAATAACAACCGTCATTAAGTTTAATAAAGGGTAACAACATTATGCAACGTTTTTTCAAAAGTATTGATTTTATGGAGCAGCATTTATATGACAAAATTTTAGTCGATGAAATTGCTGCTGCTTCACATTACTCTACCTATCATTTTTGTCGTATTTTTAAGGCATTAGTGGGGGATTCTCCAAAAGAATATCTACGGAAAAGACGTTTGACGGTTGCGGCCGATAGATTATTAAAAGAACAGGTAGGCATTTTGGATTTGGCTTTAGAGTGCCAGTTTGAATCGCAGGAAGCTTTTACCCGTGCTTTTAAGAGTATGTTTCAAATAACACCTGCGCAATTTAGAAAAGCCAATGACCCTTTTCGTTTGTTATACAAGGATCAGTTTAGCCCGCATATGTTGAATTATCTGAAAAATCATTTATCGATGGATCCTGAAATAATTCATCAGCCTGCAATGAAAATGGTGGGTATTGCAAGCCAGTATGACGATGATGATTTTGACTTATGTCTATTATGGTCAGCCTTTTTACCCTATGAAGGAAAAATCCCAAATCGGACTCAAAGTAATGCATTTGGTATATATGAATCTTATCAAGAAAATGAAAGTGAAATCCGTTTTACTTATATTTGTGCCGTGGCTGTAGCAAATTTTGATCAGATTCCAGAAGGCATGACATCTCGAACTATCCCTGAACAAACTTATGCAAAGTTTACTCATAAAGGCCCAATCGCTAACCTGCATGAGACACTTAAATATATTTGGGGAAGCTGGTTACCTAAATCGAAATACGAATATGTTGAAAAACCTGATTTTGAATTGTACCCGGCAGAGTTTGATGACAGTGATCCAGAAAATGTGTTCTATCTGCATATTCCCGTTAGGAAAATTTAATGTTCAGAAAATGCAGGCTTCGTACCTGAAAATCCTATGTTGATGCATAAAAAAACATAGCAAGAAATATCAAAAAACAAATCGCTTAACCCTTTAAAATCATACTCAATAGAGTAGCTTACAGAATATAGGCACTGCTTATGAAACAACAATATGATATAGCAATTATTGGTTCTGGTATTGCAGGCTCGTGTATGGCAACTATTCTTGCCAAGCAGGGTAAAACAGTCATTGTCTTTGAAGCTAAAAATCACCCGAGATTTGCTATTGGTGAATCAATGATTCTTGAGACATCAGAAACATTGCGGGCGATGGCTCAACTTTATGAGATACCGGAACTGGCGTATTACAGTTCAGAAAACTATATGCCGTTAATAGGCACTTCGCATGGGGTGAAGCGACATTTTAGTTTTCTACATCATTCAGAAGGGAAGTACCAAAATAAAGAGGAAGCCTTTCAGGCTGTAATCCCCAATCAACCTCACGGTCATGAATTACATCTGTTTCGACAGGATTCAGATCAGTTTATGGTGGCAACAGCGATATCTTATGGTGCAAAGGTTTATCAAGACACGGTAGTGAGTGATATAGATATTACATCTAAGTCTGTTAATATTAAAAGCTCTGCGGGAGACTTTAGTGCAGACTACATTGTTGATGCGGGAGGTTTTAAATCTATTTTGGCTGAAAAGTTTCAGTTAAGAGATTTTAATCTTAAAACCCATTCGAGAACCATTTTTACGCATATGGTGGATGTTCCAGATTATCATCAGACAGGGCTTTCTCAGCAGGATTATGGCTTTCCCTTTAGTGTGGCGGAAGGCACTTTACATCATGTTTTTGAAGGCGGGTGGCTTTGGGTGATTCCTTTTAATAATCATCAGAAATCGACCAATCCACTATGCAGCGTAGGTTTACAGTTAGATACAAGGCTGTATCCAGAAGATAAAACCATCAGTGCTAAAGAAGAGTTTTGTGCTTTTGTTTCGCGATTCCCGGACTTAAAAAAACAATTCGAAAACACCAAAGCAGTGCGCAGCTGGACACGAACAGGGCGCATTCAATACAGCTCCAAACAAGTGCTAGGCGATCGGTTTGCCTTATTAGGTCATGCTGCTGGTTTTATCGATCCACTGTTTTCAAAAGGCATGTATGTGTCATTTAACAGTGTCTCAACTTTAGCGCACTTGATTTTAAAAAATGAGGGGGATTTTTCTGCAGAAACCTTTAAGCCCTATGAACAGCAAACCTTAGCATTTGTGCAGTCGCATGATCGTTTAGTGGCTAATTCCTATAAATCATTTGCTAACCACAAATTGTGGTCTGTTTATAAAGTTTTATGGCTGTTAGGTGCTTATACCGAGTTTGTGAAATTAACCAGTAGTCGGAAACGTGCGCTAACTAGAGACGATTACTATAGAGAAATTGCCTGTTTGAGTTTAACTGGTGGTGGGTTTGATGAGTACAAAAGTTTAGCTGAGCAAATCGATACATTAATTGAACAGCTTGATGTTAATAATGAACAGGCTGTTGATTATGTCGTTGCTGAAATAACTGATTTATTTTTAGCGTTAGACTGGCTACCACAAGCTTTTAGAGAGACGCTAAAAGGAAAGTCTTATTTACCCAAAAATAAGTTGAGCTGGAAGTTATTAAAACGACAGTCTGGGTTTATGGGAAGTGGAGAGTTTCGAAAACACTTCTTTAATAATAAAGAAACGCTAGGGCTGATTAAAGATTTTCTGACCGAAAAAATTAAATACTCAACAATTTCCTTAGTTAGAAAGAAAATGTAACAGAAAAACTATTCATCCTTTTCCAAGGGTAAACGACTTCAGTTTTAAAGTTATAAATTAACATGGCTATTAATAAACCTTAAGTCAAAGAGTTAGGCTATGTCACCGTTAAGTGTGGAATTTTAAAATAATCTAATTTTTCAACAACTTAAACATGTGAAAAAGTACAGAGCAGAGTTAGGTGCCTGAATGAAATAACTTGATAAATTGTAGGATGGGCAAAGGGCTCTTTCTTGCCCATCAATTAAGTGCGATGGGCACGCTACCGCTTTGCCCATCCTACATCCATTTATAGTTGTCAAAGTTATTTCGTGCGCAATCCTTAGCCAAACAAAGTTTTCAATAGTTATCAGTTATATACGACCAACTATTTAGTAGTAAGAAGTTTTTTCAAAAAAGGTAGTTAAAATGATCAATAGACAAAAAATAATCTTATCGACGATATCTTACCTGGTTATAACAATGTCAGTCGCATATCCTTGGCACATGATTTGGTTTCATGAATTGTATTTGGGAATGGGTGCATATACTCGTTCAGAACCAAGCATTCCTATGGGTATGCTTGCAATGATTACACAAGGTATGGTCATTGCGTATCTTTACCCCTTTTATTACAAAGGTGGAAGCCCGATTATCCAGGGGATCAAGTTTAGTCTTTTAATGGGAACTATTGTTTATTCTGTAATGGGATTTGCAATGGCTGCTAAAATTGACATTAACCCAATCTCAACCTTTTTATTATATAGCGTTATTTTTCAACTCTTTCAGTGTGTGTTGACGGGTGTGGCTCTAGGGCTAATATATGGCAAAGTTACTCAGTAAACATATCAAATTTAAATGAGCATAGTTTGGCTCTTAACCATTATTTAATATGGAGATCTCTTATGAATCTATCAGGAAATTGTCTTTGTGGTGCTGTTTCATACTTGTGTAAAGTTGAACCCGTGATGGCAGGAAATTGTCATTGTAATGATTGTAAAAAATCTTCTGGAAGCGGTTATTCTCCAACTTTGTTTTTTCCAGAACCCAGTGTTTCAATTTCTGGAGAGGTTAAGTTTTATGAAAGTAAAGGAAAAAGTGGAAAGCTGGTTAGCCGTGGCTTTTGTCCTAACTGTGGGTCGCAACTATTTGGAAAACCTGAAGTACTGCCAGGTTTAATTGCTATTCGAGCCGGTACTCTTGAAGATACTTCCAAATACAAACCCCAGCTGGATTTGTTTACTAGCCATGCTGTTGAATGGGATGTTATGGATGAAAGCTTACCAAAGTTTTCAGAAATGCCACCAGAAGAATAATGATTGTGGATGAAGTACTTACTACCTGAATGTGACCAAGGAGACTATTATAGTGTCAAGGCAGTTAAATCTGATTTGTATCAAAGACTAGGGTGTAAATTGGAAGCCGAAAACTTCTTCAAACGTTTGCTTTCCAAAATTGATAATAAAGCGGTGAAGGAATTTATAGCTAAATGTATTTCAGAAATTCACAGAATCTAATACAGATTAGCTATCAAAAATAAGTATTAAGTGTCCAAAAAACGATTACTCATGCGTCATAGTAATATCAGTTAAGTAGACTGACAATTCAAATAGAAAAAAACAGGAGATCTTATGTCTAAAAATAACTACCTCTGTATCATGCGAAGCCAAGCTCAAAAGTCTTCACAAAGCGAACCTCCTTCTCCTGCTCAAATGGAAGAAATGTTTGCTAAATTCAATTCATGGAAAGAAAAATTTAAGGACAATATTGTCGATATGGGTGGGAAATTGGGTGAAGGGAAAATAGTGACAACAGATGATGTAACGGATGGCCCTTTTGTAGAGGCAAAGGAGATCGTTGGTGGCTATATGGTCATCTCGGCTGACAATATGAATGAAGCGGTTGAGATTGCTCATCAAAGCCCTGGCGTTTTTCCAGGGTCAAGTGTCGAAGTTAGAGAAATCAATCAGTCTTGACGAATACAATTGACTACAGCTAAATTGATAGAGCACTTCTTTCGGCATGAATACGGTAGGCTTGTTGCCTCGTTATCGCGCCGAATAGGTGTCCAGCATCTAGAAATTGTTGAGGATTCTGTGCAGTCTGCATTAATGGCTGGATTAGAATCCTGGACAATTAAAGGTTTGCCCGATAACCCTTCTGCCTGGCTGTATAAGGTTGCTTCAAATAGGCTTATGGGCGAATTACGTCAACAGTCGGGGCGTGAACGTATCCTCATACAACACACCGAGGATTTAATCAATGCTTTAGAAATTACGCCTAACTATTTTTTATCAACAGAGCTTCAGGATGATTTTCTGCGAATGCTATTTGTTTGTTGCAATCGTGTTGTTCCAATTGAGTCGCAACTTGTGTTTGCTCTTAAATCCCTATGTGGCTTTAGTATTCGGGAAATTGCACTTCGATTGTTTATCAGTGAGGGGAATGTCTATAAGCGATTTAGTCGTGCTCGAAATTACCTGAAAGAATATCCATTAGATGCCTGGGATCTTGATCACCAAGAATATGCTTCACGACTTCCATCAGTCAATAAGATTCTTTATCTTATGTTTACTGAGGGCTATCTTTCAGTCAATCATGAGCTAAGTATTCGTCAGGAACTTTGTGGTGAAGCAATAAGGCTAGCAACTATTTTGGCAAATAATAAGGCCGGGCAAATACCTGAAACATTCGCTTTATTGGCACTGATGAATTTTCATATGGCGCGTATGACTGCTCGGCAGAATAGCTCGGGGGGATTAATTTTGTTAGAGCAACAGGATCGATTATTGTGGGATCAACGAAAAATTCAAGCGGGACTTGTGTGGTTAGAAAAATCTTCAAATGGAGATAACTTTTCTCGCTATCATGCGGAAGCAGGTATTGCTGCCGAACACTGTCTTGCAAAATCATTTCAGCAGACACGGTGGGATAGGATAGTTGAGAATTATCTGTTATTAGAACAAATTTCTCCTTCGCTAATTCACAGGCTAAACCGTGCAATTGCAGTTGCTGAATGGCAAGGTCCTGCTGCAGGTCTTACTATTCTTAAAGGCTTAGAACCACCAGACAGGTTCAGGGGTTCTTTTCTATGGCGTGCAGTGCTTGCTGATTTACATCGGCGTAGTGGAGATGTAAATATTGCAAGAGGGTATCACAATGAGGCTTTAAAGTTGGCTCCGACCCCTGCAATTAAGGAGCTGTTAGAGCGGCGGTTTAAAAAAGGGTATGCTGACTAAATATATTGTTCAACCAAATGGTTGACAATTAATTTGTATTGATTATAATCAACTGCATGGTTGAATTTATGAATGATAAAAATCTTACCGAATTACTTAAAGCGATGAGTGATTCAACCCGTCGTGCTCTTTTAACGCAGCTATGCCAGCAAGGTGCCAGTCGAGTGACGGATTTAGCTGACTATTATGATATGTCTCTCAATGCAATATCCAAACATATCAAAGTATTGGAAAAATCTGGACTTGTAACACGAAAAACTATCGGTAGAACCCACTGGATTGAAGCAGATTTAAAAAGTATTAGTCTTGTTGAAAACTGGTTTAAAGAACTTAAATCTATTTGGGAGTTAAGGTTAGAAAAGCTTGATGAAATTATGAACAATGGAGAGGATAAAAATGACTGATCTAACAGTAAACCTAAACAAAATAATCCATGCACCTATCGAGAAAGTGTTTGATGCATGGTTAAACCCAACGACTTTATCTCAATTTATTTTGCCAATGGCTGGCATGGAAGAGCCGCTGGTTGAAAATGAAGCCAGAAAAGGCGGGGGCTTTACGATAATAATGAAAGTGGGAGAGGATAAAATTCCACACACTGGAAAATACTTAGAGATAGATCGCCCTAATAAACTGGTATTTAGTTGGCATTCACCTGTATCGACTGATGATAGTGTGGTGACATTACATTTTACAGCTATGGGGCCGGATAAAACTAACATTGAGCTGACTCATGTGCGGTTTATTGATGAAGAACGTCGTTCTAATCATGAAGGAGGGTGGCACAATATTTTAAATAAATTAGCTGATGTTATAAGTTAGCCATGTTGTATTCATTCTTGCAATGTATCGACTGGCTGAAAGTCTTGAGCTTTTAATATTATAGAGGTAAGTAAAATGAGTAATGCAACAATATTACATATCGGAACCCTACATGCTAAAGCAGAGCATATAGACAATTTAATTCAATCTTTTGAAGGCTTAAAACAAGCGGAAGGGTATATTTCACATGTATGTTATAGAGATATTGAAGACCAGAATAAATTAACGCTGGTTGAAGAATGGGAGGCTAAAAGTGATCATCAGAATTTTGTTAATTCATTCTCGCAACAAGAGATGGATCAATGGTTAAACATGTTGTCTCAACAAGGTGATGACTCATATTATAAGAAACTATAAATTAGCCCTTTGCGCTTGATAATATCTTATCCTGTACAGAATAAGATCTGTCGCTTTGTACTATAAAATGAAAGAAGTTGAATCTATTATAAATGATGGTTTAGAGCCTTTTGTTAACAGTTTTTTGAGTAAAAAAGTAGTGCGGAGGATTCACTTACCAACATATGATCTGGTCTTATGAAACAGGACACTTTGAGGTAACAAACTTAAAAACTGCTATGCTTAAAATTAAAAAAAAGTTCTACAGTACGAGGGACTGATTTAAGTCTGTACGTAATATAACTTTGATTAACGAGGGTGGTTTATGAGAGTGCTAAATGCAATTTTTGGCTTGTTGATTGGGGGGGCTTTTGCATTTGGAGGCGTACAAATAGCGCTAGAAACCGTTGTGCCGACCTACCAATCCTGGGAAATAATGCAGAGCTGGCAAGCAAGCACTGCAACTTTGCTAACTGTTTCTGGCTCTTCAAATAATAGTGAAGCAAGCTATCAATATATTGTTTCAGGTGTCGATTATAAAAATGATCGAGTATACGTTTCGGCTGTTAAAGACAATATTGGCAGTTACCATCAAGATATGGTTAAGCAACTCAATTGGTTAAAAGATAATCACCAAACTGTAGACATTTGGTACGACCCATATAACCCCCGCGATTCAGTGATTGATAGAAATATGCGCTGGGGGTTCTTTGCATTTAACGTTGGTTTTTGCTCAATTTTTATTATTATTGGACTGGGTATTTTCTATGCCAGTATGAGGATGTCAACGTTAAAACGCAGAGGAGAAAAACCTTCATTGTTACAGATTAGAAAACAATGGAAGCAACAGCAGGTTAAAGAGAATTCTAATATCAGCTTTATGGATTATTCTCAGCAACTATTTCAACAGCAAAAACGGCAGCAAAGTGAGATAAACGATAATCCCCCTGTTCATTTGGGTTCACAACCCTGGTTAGAAACAAAGCAATGGCGTAGTCGTCGTATTCGATCTGGTGCTAAAAAGGGAATGCTATTTTTGTGGGGCTTTGCAATTGTCTGGAATGCCATTAGTTCACCCATTTTATTTGTACTTGAAGATGAAATAAATAAAGGTAATTATGCTGCTTTAATTGGCTTGTTATTCCCTTTAGTTGGTTTGTTTTTGATTAGAAAAGCATGGCAGTCTACGCAAGAGTGGCAACGCTTTGGAATTATTGAATTAGAGATGGATCCTTTTCCAGGCTCAATTGGAGGACATGTAGGTGGTTCATTAATCATTAAAAATCTTAATGTTCGCAATGCAAAAGTAAAAGTTGTGCTTGAAAGTGTTTATAGCTATATGTCAGGAAGTGGCGATAATCGTTCGCGCAGGGAAAATATAAAATGGGCTGAAGGTGGCTTTGCAAAAGTTGTTGCTGCGATTAATGGTGTAGAAGTCAGGTTTCGATTTGATGTACCTGATAACTTACCCGAGTCAGATATTAAACAAAGTGGTGATTATCATTTTTGGCGCGTTAAAATCTCATCTGAGATGGAAGGTGCAGACTTAAACCGGGAATATAACATTCCGGTATTTAGAACGCAGCATGAGTCTAGGCATATCCGACATGATATCAGTGCTCAAGTTGAAGAAACTCGAGAAAGTGAAGCAATAAAATCTCAGGCAGCTGTGAGTATGGGAGATTTTTCCAGTACTGCCTTGGCTGGCTCTGTGGTATACAAAAACAAAAGAGGAAAGGAAATATTGTACTTTCCTATGTTCAGAAATAAAATGCTGACAATTTTTTCTTTAATATTTGCAGGTGGTTTTGACTTTGCTGCTTATTCAATTAATGACAGTTTTTTTGATGGCGGTGCTTTAGGAATAGGCATGTTAATTTTCTCAATACCCTTTGCACTTGTTGGTTTATTGGCAACTATAGCCTGTATTTATTTACCTCTGAATAATCTCACGACCACTTTGGAAAACCGAAATGTTAAAGTGCTACGGCGATTATTTATTTTTCCAATTAAATATAACAATATTAAAGTCAGTGACATTAAAAATATCGAATTAAAATCAACGGGGAGTACTGGGCAGGGTGTTAATCAGGTTAAGCATTTTAAATTGTTTATTACCACTAAAACCTTCAGTACCTTTACCATTGCAGAAAGTATTGATGGTGAAGATTTGGCTAATCAATTAAAAGACTTTATTTGTAAGAGGCTGTTGATCAGTTGTTAGAGCTGTTGTTTGTCACTATTCAGGGTAAATAAATTATAAAAGCCGAGTAAGCGCGCGTCCTCACTCAGAGGGGCAATTTCGAATTACGAATCTCCTCTAATTTTAAATGACTATGAACCAAACACAGCTTGCCTATTGTAGAGCGGACTTTAGTCCGCCATAAAGGTCGTTATGTTAAGTGATAGCGGACTGAAGTCCGCTCTACAGCATTCGTTTGAGTCATAGCCAAAATTTTTTATTAGTTCTTATCTATATTCGTCGTTCGGGACCTGGTTCTAGTCTTTGAAATTTCACTTGCAGATGGAATATCGGTAAAGGTATTGTTGCTCATCCATGCGGTAACTTTATTTGTTATGTTTAGTGTAGCCAATTCATTTCTTTATAGGGGGTTATCCAAAGGATGTACTTTGAATCTGCAACTATGACCTCCTTTAGCTAAACAACAGCTATGTTCAATTTTACTGTCAAGGAGGGTAGAGAGTATTGACAAGTCCAGTTCACACATTTCGGGGTTGGTATAAGCAAGATCATAAAAAACACAATTATAAGCATCAATTATTAAATTCTCTCCTGGTTCGCCTTCTACTATTTCAGATTCATAACCTAGTTCTTGCATAATGGCCGCAGCCATTTTTATTTTTTCTTCTATAGGCGCGTTTTTTAGCGCATCTTTTCTACTTTCTGCAATAGTTACTCCTAGTTCCTGAAGATATTCAGTCAGTTCCTCAGAACCTAATTTCTGTTTGATCAAGCTGATTAGCATTTTTGCAAAAAGACTATAGTGTTTGGGGAAAATATGCTCCCCTTTTTCTGTTAATACATAGATAGTCCCTGGTCTTCCGCCAGTTTTCATAGAGGCAGACTTTCTAACAAAGTTATCTCTTTCTAATACCGTTAGATGCTGGTGTATGGCACTTTTTGAAATACCCAGATGCTTGGAAAAATGGTCAACCGTCATTCCATCTTTTTCTTTCACCAATAATTGCAGTATTTTTTGCTGTTTTTCACTAAACCCAATAATTTCCATAGACCCTCTTTTTTGAAGTCAAAGTAATTGTGAGAACTTGTTATTCATAGTTAAAGGATACCATTTTGCTATTGGTAAATATAATAATCTTTATAGATATAAAACACTTTATACAGTGATAAGTTGACAAAGAAAGTGTGCAAGCGTATTCTTTCCATCAACGAAGTCGATGTGTACCACCTTAATCGATTTAAACAAGAGGGCTTAATATGACAAAATCACAATCGTTTAAAAATATAGCATTATTTCAAACAATAAGGTTGGCAAGCCTGTTGATTGCAATTTGTAGTTCTAGCATTGTTTACGCAACGATTGAGGGCATGTCAAATACATGTAACGTTGCTTCAATATATGCTGATAAAAAAGTTGATAAAAGTATTCATTCAACAATAAATATGAGAACTCCAGTCTCACTGGAATATATCAACGATGAGACCCGAGGAGCATACAATGCTATGCGAGACAGTGTTATTAATAATGTAAAAAAAGAAGTGGTTCTGTCTTTGTTAAATTTAAGTGTAGATGGATTTGCTCCTGAAAATATTGCAGCCTATGTATCTGATGCAACAAAACCATTTTTGCCTTTTAAGTTTGCAAACAACGTTAAAATCATAGATGTTACACACAAAGAAGGGACAATTGTTTACAAAGCAGAAGTTCCCATTCATAGAAGCCACGACCACGCCATAAAATTAACTAAAGCGGGTATTGCTTCAGCTACTGACACTATCTGTAATGATAGTGCGATGGTGGAAGATTTATTAGAACGTAATATTATTATTCAATACGATTATTATGATACGAATGGCGTTTTTATCTGCTCATTCAATATCAAGGAGGGTCATTAAATGAAAGTAGAAAGAGTTGTTTATCCTTGCTTGAGCAAAAAAATAATTTGGTATGCAATAAATACAAAACAATTAATAAGTATTACTTAAGATCAGTTGAAAGAAATATGATGACAATAAGTCAGTAGATATGAAAACTCGTTAAATTAAAGAGAGGATACATGAATCTTTTATCAATCAATACATCGCTTCCTATTCAGATAGATCATAAGGGAAAAACGATCACGACAGGTATTTTTAAAAAACCTATAGAAGAGCCTGTTTTTGTATCTAAAGTAAATTTAAACGGTGATCTGCAAGCAGATTTAAAAAATCATGGCGGTGAACATAAAGCAGTCTATGCATTCTCCTCAGATCATTATTCCTATTGGAGTAATGTACTTCAAAATTCGGAATTAAAACCAGGTGCTTTTGGGGAAAATTTAACCATATCAGGGTTTGAGGAATCTATTTTACATATTGGTGATCAATTATCTATAGGGCAGTGTATTTTGGAGGTTACTCAACCTAGAGTGCCCTGTTCTAAACTTGGTCTTGCAATGAACAATAAAAATATGCCTCGTTTATTTATTGAAAATTTTGCAACAGGTGCTTATCTTCGAGTATTGCAAGAGGGTGTCATTGAAAAAGGCTGTAAGGTAGAAATAATCAAGGAAGGAAGTTTTAAAGTGACCGTTAATTCATTATTTAGAGCCTATTTTGATAAAAACTATCAGGCATCAAGATCTGTTATGGAAACAGCCATCCTTATTCCTGAACTATCTTCAGAGTGGGCTAAAAAGCTATCTGTTAGGTTATCTTCAGTCAATTAATTTTCACTTAATAGAAGGTATATCCAGTTTATTGGGCAAGACTCATATCTGTAAAAAATTCATCTTTTTCTTAGAGGTGTGATTAAACTATGAATGCTGGCTTATCAGCCAATCATTTTGTGTCAAACCACGCTTATTGGCTCTATGTATTTGGTAGCTCATATGATATTTACCCCAATGGCGTTAAGGAAAGTTATTAAAATAATAGGGGCGAAGGCTTTAGCCTTCATGAATGAGCACTTGAAGTGCTAAAGCCTTCGCCCCAAAAGTACAGCGCTTATTTATTAACTTAATGGTATTGATATTCCCCCGATTGTTGTTTAAGTACAAAAACAAGTTGTAAAGCCCAGCACGTTGATGAATACAGGTATATAAATAAATGTCAGCAATAAACATATTAGGCTGCTAGCTGTGTTAATTGAGGCTCAGGTTTATGAGCAGCAAAAACCATATCAACAGGCGTATCATTAATATGATTGACATAATTACTCAAGGTCATAAAACTTACTCCTAGAATGACTTCTAATACCTGCTGCTTGTTATAACCGGCCTGATAAAAGTTAGTCAGATCCCAGTTTGCTAACTTTCCTTGTTTTTCGACGACTAAGTGGGTAAAAATACGTAAGGCTTCAAGCCTAGGCTCAGTGATAGGATGACCATAAATAATCGCGTTAACTCTTTCATCTGACACTTTCAGCATTTTAGAAATAGTGCTATGTGCTGCAAGACAATACTGGCAATCCGCATAACGACTAATGGTTAACATAATCACTTGTCGCTCGGTCAAGGTAAAAGATGTGCTATCAAATAAACTATTTAATTGTAAATAAGCATTAACAGTCGCAGGAGATTCGGCTAAAGCTGCAATCAGGTTTGGGACAAATCCAAATAACTTTTCTGCATGTTTTAAAGCAGGGATGGACTCTTTTTTAGCGGTATTTATCCGATGTTGAGTGAATTCAGACATGATTTACTCCAATGTGTTTTTAGTTGAAAATATGTTTATCAAATGCATTAGGCCGCTAATCCAATAACAGAATTTTGTAATGGGATAAAACCTGGTAAGTCTTCAATACGCTGCAACCACACATTAATATTTGGATAATGCCGTAAAGACACATCACCTTCTGGGGCATGAGCAATGTATGAGTAGTTTGCAAGATCTGCGATAGTCGGAAAATCAGCAGCTAACCATTGGCGGCCTTCTAGATGATCTTCTAATGTCGTTAAGGTGTTATGTGCAATTTCAATAGCCTTTACATGATCCTGTCTGGCACCGAATAAATTAATTTTGCGTGCAGTAGCAGGACCCTGTGCAACAGGCCCTGTAGCAACTGATAAAAAACGCTGCACTTCTGCTGCTTTAGCAGGTTCTATTGGTAGCCAGGTATGATCAAAATCGTATTGGCTGGCAAGATAAACCAAAATGGCATTTGAATCAGCCAGGGTTATATCTCCGTCCTCCAGAACAGGAACCTGACCAAAGATATTCTTTTTTAGAAACTCATCTTGCTTATGCTCACCAGCCATTAGATTAACGTCGATAATTTCAGCCTCTAATCCTAATAATGACAAAAACAATTCAACTCGATGGGAATGACCTGATAAAGGATGACGATAGAGTTTTAATTGAGACATAGTGTTTTCCTTGTATAAATTAAGACGCTGTAACTTCAGTTAAATCTAATTTATTGTTGCTGACTAACTGTGATAATTCAGTAAAACCACCAATGGGTTTTTCATTAATAAAAATTTGTGGCACGGTGCGTTGGCCGCTTTTAATCAACAATTCTTGTCCCAGCTTTTCATTTTTGAATAAATCGACTTCTTGATAATCAACACCCTGTTGTTTTAGTAAACTTTTGGCTGCATGGCAATAACTACAAGTAGGGCTGGTTAGTACGGTCACTGTGTTCATGGTTTTCTCCTAGATAACTTCTCGATCTGATTCATTAATTGGTTTGTCGTTAATACTGGCAATGCGAAGTTGCATTAAGCCATTTTCAGCAAACTCCCATAATTCATTGCCGTATGAGCGGTGCCACTGGCCTGAGTCATCATGCCATTCATATTTAAAAGTCACTGCAATACGACTATCGCTATAACACCAAAGTTCTTTTTTTAGTTTGTAATCCAGTTCTTTTTCCCATTTTCGGCTTAAGAATTCGATGATTTTGTCCCGACCGGAAAAGATTTCAGCACGGTTACGCCATTGGCAATCAACGGTATAGGCACTGGCTACTTTGACAGGGTCTTTACTGTTCCAGCCGTTCTCAGCCAGTTGTACTTTTTCTGCAGCAGTTTGCTGAGTAAACGGCGGAAGTGGAGGTCTATTTTCCATGGTAATGTCCTGTAAAATGTTTAGGTAAAGGGTTAAATCTAAGCCTCGGCTTCACAACAGCATGAACTGGCTTTGTTATCAGGCATACCCACTAAAAACTGACTATCTATCGGTGTATCATTAATATGATTAATAAAGTTACTTAGTGTTTTAAAACTAATGGCTAGCACTACTTCAAGTACATGTTGCTTGTTATAACCCGCTTGATAAAAAGCGCTAAGCTCGGGTTGTTTCACCCAGCCCTGTTGCTCAAGTACGGCAAGGGTAAAAGTGCGTAAAGCATCTAACTTTTCATCATTAAAAGGTTGTTTGTAATAAACGGCTTTAACCAGGTCAGTTGAAATGTTTTGACTTTTTGCAATGGTGCCGTGGGCAGCCAGACAATAACAACAATTGCGGTAACGATTAATGCTCAGCAAGATCAATTGACGTTCAGTCACCGTAAAACTGGTTTTATCGAATAATTGTCCTAAGGTGAGATAACTTTCCAGTGTTGCTGGTGATTCAGCCATAACAGCCAGTAAATTAGGAATAAATCCCCATTTTTTTTCTGCATTTTGAATTAAAGGCTTTGATCTATCGGGAGCTGTATCGAATGTATGATTGCTAAATTCTGTCATGGTTCTTTCCTGATTGAGTTGTGTATGGAAAGAGATGTTGCAGTTGTTGTGCCAGAACTTTGGTGTTAACAAATAGTTTAATAAAAACAAATGGATATGTAGTCGTTAAGTCGATGGGATAAAGCAGGCTTTAGACTAAAATATTACGATATACCGTGTTAGTACGATATTTTGTGTGTAAAAGGTGTTAATTTTTACTGGGATGACATATCTAGCAATCACGCTTAAGTCTACAAAAGTATTTTCATTTTTAACTCTTTTAAATAACTCATAGTCATTACCCTGGCCTGTTAAATAGTTAGAATTAGGTAGCCAATAGCTATTGTTGATAAATCAGATATGATAAACAGGTATTTATAAATTTCCCAAAAACAGGTCAGGGAAGTGACCCAGTTACTGTCTATGTTAAGGGTATGAAAATAGATATGTGGGTGGAAAAAGATATTTTATTTGCTTTGATTGAGTAGTCTAAAAGATGTTTTTTTTACTAATTATTAGTTGCCATAACAATTTTATGGCAGATTGTTATTTAAGATAATCTTTTGAGGATAAATCAAAAATTTATGGAAAGCTGTTGCCGCATTTATGGAAAGTTTGAGTTTCATCGAATATTCCAATAAGTCAGACTGTTTCTGACAAAAACAATAATGATAATTGAGCATAAAACCATCCATTAAGAGCAAAGCGGTCAATGATATCTAATGGCCATTAAGCTGGAAATGCATAATTATGATAATTGGATGATATCTTTTACTATTGATTAGCAAAAATGATATTCTAGATTTATATTGTGGGGGTATGAGCTTGGTATTTTTATGCGACACTGTGGTCTGGACGAAGCGTATCAAAGTTGTGAAAAGTTGATCAATGCAATTAGAAATGTTCAATTTTTTTTGAAAGACACAAATTATTTAGTTTGTGTAGGCGTTGGCTTATCTGTCGTTATTGAAATAACAGAAATAGCGGTAATTGATGGATTATCTCTTGATATTACTACCCCCGCGCCTTTGTGGGAATTGTTTTGAGTATCCCTATCAAAAATAAATTATTAATAACATGGATGCGACACCTGTTTATCTTAATGGTTTTGTGTGTTTTGACGTTTGAAGTGAAAAGTGAAAATTTGAATAATGGTTTTTTTGATATGAGTCTGGATCAATTGGCTGATATTGAAATTACATCGGTTGCAAAAAAACCGCAAAAATTGAGTTTGGCGGCATCATCCATTTTCGTATTAAATCAAGAGGATATTAAACGCTCTGGTGTTACAACAATACCGGATGCTTTAAGAATGGTTCCCGGTGTACAAGTAGCAAAGCTGGATGCTAATAAATGGGCTATTTCAATACGCGGTTTTAATGATATTTTTTCTAATAAATTATTAGTATTGATGGATGGTCGTAGTGTCTACTCTCCTTTCTTTGGCGGTGCTTATTGGGACACCATTGATACGGTATTGGAAGATGTTGAACGTATTGAAGTGATTAAAGGTCCTGGAGGATCACTATGGGGTGCTAATGCTGTTAACGGCGTGATTAATATTATTACTAAACATGCTAAGGCTAGTCAGGGGGGATTAGTTAGTGCATTAGCCGGTAATGAAGAAAGAGGAAAGCTAAGTACCCGATATGGTGGCGAAATAAACCAAGATACTCATTATCGGATTTATGCCAAAGGCTTTGAAAAGGATGAAGCTGGTGAAGGCGTTGATGATTGGCGTATGGGCCGAGTTGGTGTCAGAGTGGATAGTGAGCCTTCTAATAAAGATAAACTTACTCTACAAAGTGATGTTTATGCTGGGGAGGAAGGTGAAAGAGCAATATCAACTATTACAACTCCACCTTTTGGAACCTTTGCCAGTAAAACAGATGTTTTTGGAGGCAATGTTTTATTCCGCTGGCAGCGTGATTTGGGTGAAAACTCTGATCTGACAATACAATCCTATTATGATCTTACGGAAAGAGAGCATTTTTATATTAAGGATCATCGAGAAACGGTGGACATTGATTTGCAACACCGTTTTCAAACATTTTGGCAACAGGAAATTATTTGGGGAATTGGCTTTCGTTATATAGAAGATGAAACTAAAGCTGGAAAGTTATTGGCTTTCTCACCACAACGGAGATCAGATCAAATCTATAGTGGTTTTGTACAAGATGAAATTAGTTTAATTGACGATGAATTGATATTGACGCTTGGTTCTAAATTTGAACATAACAGTTATACTGGTTTTGAATATCAACCCAGTGCGCGATTACTTTGGAAATTTTATGACCAGCACAGTTTATGGGGGTCTATTTCTCGTGCAGTAAAGGTTCCAAACAGAATGGAACATGATGCGACCATTCAGCGAACACGTGCAGCTGGGGGAACCTTAGCATTAAATATTCTTGGTAGCCAAAATATGGATGCAGAAGAATTGACTGCTTACGAAATAGGCTATCGTTATTTAGATAAGCAATTTACTTTTGATACTAGCTTTTATTACAACGATTATCAGAACCTTAGGTCGTTAGAACAAGCAGCAGTCATTAATGGTGTTTTTCCCTTGATTATAGATAATAAAATTGAAGGTGAAGTTTATGGGATTGAAGTAGCCGTTAGCTGGCAGCTTATGCAAGCTTGGCGCATACATACGGGGTACTCCTATACTCAAATGCAATTGCACCTTAAAAATAGCAGTACTGATATAACTGAAGAAGCGGATGAAGGTGATACACCTCATCATCAGACAACTATTAGATCACTTTGGCAGGTTTCTGAGGACTGGCAGTTGGATGGCGCCTTGCGTTATGTGGATATGATAAAGGCAGGAAGAGGTAAAGAGGCTGTAAAATCCTATACAACGATTGATTTGCGTGTCGCCTGGCAAGCACATGAAGCTGTGGAATTCTCATTGGTAGGCCAAAATTTATTTGGTAAACATCAAGAGTTTCGTGGATCAACAGTGGAGACACAGGCAACAGATGTTGAACCCAGCGTGTATTTTCAGACAGATTTACATTTTTAGATTAGGGTTTGTTATATTAATTTTTCAATCATCAATCATTTGATTTTTGCTCCAGTTCTTATTGCAAGTGCTTCATGGGCTTACTTACGCGAACCTTATCCGCTGTTACATATCTTTTAAGAAATCTTTTAAGGTGTTTTAGATGTATCACTAGGCCAGTGATGGGACAACTATTTCTAAAGCTAGTTTTAGCCAGGTAATTCAATTAAATAATGGTGATAGCCTAGATGTTATTATCAAAAAATAAACTAAAGATTCACTCATTGTAGAACATACATCGTTAGGTGAGCTAACGATTAAAAAGGCGAAAATTGCTAATATTCAATCAATTGACTTACATGCACTGGCAAAAGAAGAGCTTGAAAAAGCAGATAACCCTGAAGATATTGATCAGGGAAAATTTGGTACAGGCTTGTTAGTTAATTGGGATAAGTCAATTGACGTTGGTTTTAATGGAGCATCGGGTCCATCTAATAATACAAATTTCCGCTCGGGAATAAGAGCTCACTATGAAGATGACCTTGATAGATGGGATTTAAAATCTGTTTACCTATATAAACAGGATGAGAATGAAACAACTGATAATAAATATAGAGTTGATTTACTTAAAGACTGGTTTTTAGCAGATTCTTCCAGGTTATATTTTACATGCAGGATTCGATTGGGATAAATTTAAGGACTGGGATTATCGAGGCCGAATATCTACGGGTCCAGAGTACCAGTTTGTAAAGAGTAAGAAATTAGAACTGGCTGGCAGGTTGGGAGTAAGTGGTATTTACGAAGTTATTGAGCCAGAAAATGATCTCAATCTAGAGGGGTATTTGGGCTTAACTTTAAATGGACTATCTCAGAAAATCAATACTTAAGATTCGATGATTTTTTATACCCATCAGTAACCGATTCTGGTGAATACCGTAATGTAAGCTCATTAGAATGGAATCATAAATTGGGCCTTTATAAAGGCTTAGCAATAAAACTCGGCTTTTATAATGAATACAACACAATCGAGACAGAAAAAAATGATTTGAAATATCATGCAGCAATTGCGTGGGGTTTATAGATTTTAAGTGAGTTATTTTGTCCACATTAAATAGTTTGTGCAAATCATCAATTTGATACGGGTATATTGAATGATGATACTAGTAAATAAATAATATAGACATGTTAAAGGCGTTATTTATCAAATGCCTAGAGACCAGGGTTAGCGTGTCATTACTTTTAAGTTAGTTTTATAATCAGTTTTGGAAGTGTTACTACTGACTATGATAGTATGATTTCTATTAGTCTCTTATTAAGATAGAAAAATGCAGCAAGTATCTGAAAATTCATTTGAAATCTTCCCTTGGAATGAAAATTTTGAAACAGGTATAGCCTTAATTGATGAACAGCATAAACAACTGATTAATATATTAAATAGATTAGCAGAGCATCTGGCATATCGATCCAATGAGGTCATATTAAACAATATTTTCAATGAACTAGCTGATTATGCTGATTACCATTTCAAGACAGAGGAACAAATTTGGACAGAAAGTTTAAAAGGTGATAGTTGGCTAGAAAAACATGAGCATACGCATCAATCATTTATCACAGAAGTTATTGCCTTAAAAGAAGAAAACAAACCACTTGATGATGTTATAGAGAATATTGTTTCTTTTCTATCTAAGTGGCTTGCTTATCATATTTTAGAAAGTGATAAACGCATGTCTATCGCAGTTAAGGCTATTAATGCAGGTCAGTCTATAGAAAAAGCCAAAATCTCTGCTGAAAAGGCGATGAGCGGCTCAATGAAAATTTTCATTAATACTGTACTCACCATGTATGATCGTCTTTCATTGAGCACTTTAGATTTAATGAGAGAAAAAGCGCTTCGCGAACAAGCAGAAAAAGAACTAGCTATTAATAATGAGCGCTGGAAGTTTATTCTGGAGGGAGGGTCAGAGAGTGTATGGGATTGGGATATTGAACAAAATACAACCATTTACTCCGATAATTATGCTTCCCTTTTTGATATTGCTAGTGACAAACAAAAAAGACAAGAACAAGGGGCAACTATTCATGCTGAAGACATTGGGTCTTTAAAATCTGTATTAAATGCTCATCTTGAGGGTAAAACAGAATTCTATAGTCATAAATATCGAATATTACGCAAGGATGGTAGCTGTTCATGGATGTTGAGTCGAGGAAAAGTTGTCAGTCGAACCGAAGATGGCAAAGCTTTACGTATGGTGGGAACTCATTCTGATATTACTGAGCATGAACTAGCTGCGTTAATATACAAGCACAGTGAACAAGCGATGTTTGTCACCGATTCAAACTATAGAATAATAAGTGTTAATCCTGCATTTACTGCTATCACAGGCTATACAAAAAAAGAAGTGATCGGTAATAACCCTAAGTTTCTTTCATCGGGAAAACATCATAAAGATTTTTATAAACAATTCTGGAAGACTATCAATACAAAGGGACATTGGAATGGAGAAATTTGGAATAAACGGAAAACGGGTGAAATTTACCTTGAAAACCTAAGTATTAAGCAAATTACAGATGATACAAATTCGGTAAAACAATATGTTGCATTATTTTCTGATGTAACTGAACAAAGGCAAGCAGAAGAAAAACTTAAACTTTCTGCGAGGGTGTTTTCTGATACCCATGAAGGTATTCTCATTACCGATAATAATAAAATAATTATTGATGTTAACCCTGCTTTTTGTGGAATTTCTGGTTTCAGTCGAGAAGATGTTATTGGTCAAAGCCCTAATATACTCAAATCACAAAAACAGTCCCCTCATTTTTATAGCAAATTGTGGCAAGAGATTGATGACCAAGGCTATTGGCAGGGAGAAATTTGGAATTGTAAGAAAGATGGGTCATTCTTTATTGAGTTGCTTACTATTTCATCATTATTAGATGAAAATAATAAAGTCACTAACTATGTCGGTGTGTTTGCTGATATTACGCATAGTAAACAACAACAAGAACAGCTACAGCAAATGGCT
>Ga0209707_1000563_pt1 | contig 21923 bp, 25 predicted proteins | sample EN4Hudsemesocosm_FD_184630 | JGI IMG/M metagenome (GOLD analysis project Ga0209707, IMG submission 184630) | Methane-oxidizing microbial communities from mesocosms in the Hudson Canyon - EN4B Hudson Canyon (SPAdes) (version 2) | ecosystem: Environmental > Aquatic > Marine > Cold seeps | place... | reverse complement strand
AAGAGGTATTCAATGGCCATACCGCGACACTGATGAAGGATTAAAGGGTACACCTAGACTATATACCGACGGGATTTTCCCAACAAAAAGCGGTAAAGCTAACCTTATTCCGGTGAAGTTTTTCAATAACAATGAGCAACCTTGTTCTGATTATCCTTTTTGGTTAAACAGCGGACGTGTTGTTGAACATTTTCATACACGAACACGGACAGGGAAAATTGGTAACTGTAATAAATTCAGCCCAACACCTTATATGGAAATGAACCCAGATGCAGCCCTAGCCTTAGGAATAGAACATATGAGTTATGTGCGCTTAACTAGCCGAAGAGGTGATGCAGTAGTCATGGTGCAACTTACTCAGAGGGTGGCGAAAAATATGGTGTTCATCCCCTTTCATTTTCATGACTGTGTTAACCGTTTAACACTAGGTTTGCTTGACCCTTATTCGCGCCAGCCTGCATTTAAGCAATGTTCAGTAAAAATCCAATCAATTGATCAAGCAGAGGCGGCTCGCCTTAACGTTGAAAGACGTAACTATTAGTGCGCCATTTTAATGAGACTTTTACCTAGAAAAATTTGAATTGAGTAAAAATATGACCGAAGAAGTTACCAATAACGAAGTAAGCGCAATATCTGCAGTGCAAAGTTTTGACCCTAAGACCTCTGAAATATCACCAGAACAAGAAGGCCGTTCAAGTCACTGGGAGGTTCGTACGCAAGAGCAAAACTATGCATATTTACCCGATCAGCCAATCAAAGATAAAAACCGTTATGGTAAACGTATTGATTTACTAGACATTACTGATCTTACGATCAATGAACAGGCAAAAGATCGTTCAATGTTCATTAACGAAAATCCAGAGGTAGGCAGTAACCCCAACAGAAATAAGCAACATGGATTTTTCTTTACTGCTGATAACTGTATTGGCTGTCATGCTTGTGAGTCTGCTTGTGCTGAAAAAAATGAAACACCTGCTCATTTAGCTTTTAGATCAGTGGGCTACGTTGAAGGTGGCTCGTATCCAGACTATAAACGTATGAACATTTCCATGGCCTGTAATCATTGTGACGACCCTGTCTGCTTAAAAGGCTGCCCTACTCGTGCCTATACTAAACATGCAGAATACGGCGCAGTACTACAAGACCCTGAAACATGTTTTGGCTGTGGTTATTGTACCTGGGTATGCCCGTACAACGCACCACAACTTGATCCGGTTAAAGGCCAGGTTTCAAAATGTAATATGTGTGTTGATCGTTTAGAAGTTGGACTAAAACCAGCATGCGTTTCTGCTTGCGTAGGTAACGCTCTAGATTTCGGTGTGATTGAAAATACACCAGATAACCGCGAACAATGTAAAACTTCTATTCCTGGTTTTCCTGATCCGAGCATTACAAACCCTAACATTCGTTTTCAACAAACAAAATCAATGCCAATTGAAATGACTCGCCCTGACTCTATGCCAGTAAAATATCATAAGAATGAGAAAGGCGACTATAAACCAGTGATTGACCAAAAAGCCGGAAAAGCTAAACACTGGAATTTTTCTAAACTTAACAGTCGCGAAAATCCTTTAGTGATATTTACTTTATTTGCTCAAGCAGCTATTGGTGTATTTATCATTCCTTTTCTAGGTGCCTTATTTGGGATAAATCCTTTAATAAATTTTATTGATTCTGATATGTTCCTGCCACTAACAATAACAGCATTAATTATGACAACATTTGCTTTATTAATGAGTGTAAGTCACTTGGGCAAACCACACCGTTTTTACCGCGGTTTTAATAACTTACGTCACTCACCCATGGCACGAGAAGGTTTTGGTTTAGCAATGTTTTCTGCTGGTTGTGGTTTAACGGCGTTATTCTCTTTGCCTTTAAATTCTTGGTTAGTTGAATTCAGTTTACAAACATTCAACCTTGACCTAAAAGAGATAACACAATCGTTAGCACTTACCAACTTCAGAAATGGTGCAGGGATATTCACCAGTATTGCTGGACTTGCCGGCATATATTATATGAACAAGTGTTACCAAATTAAAGCGCGCCCTTTCTGGAATCACCTACAAACGGCGACTTCGTTTACTGGTAATCTATTCTCACTAGGCGCTTTAGCCAGTGGTATCATTGTACTTTCAACCATGATTGCTACCGAGCAAAACATTGCTCTAGCATTAACACTTTTTAGTGGTGTATTTATCTTCGGAATGGTTATCGAGGCAGTTGGTTTAGTGATACATAGTTATCAATTAAACCGAAATGAAAACGAAGGTGGTGCCGCTCATTACATTCAATGTACTACTTTTGGCAAAACCTATTTGTTACGAAATAGCCTACTAGCCTTAAATATTATTACTGCTATTACCTTATTTAGTTTACAAACGATTGAGTATATCGATAGTTCACTGCTGCTTTTATGGCTAATACTTGCCTTAATCAATGTCTTTACTGCCACTATAGGTAGGGCTTTGTTTTATATTTTAGTGATTCCAACAACAATGCCGGGTGCTTTTTTCTGGAAAAACAAAGGCTTTGAACAGCACGCTCGAGATATCGGCTTAGCAGATAACCCTGCGACAGGCGTTGCTGCATTACATTAATCTTTATAAAGAGTCTGGGAATATTAAATGCTAAAAACTATTGGAGATACTTTAGATAAAACCTGTTTATTAGGTTTGAGTTATTTCAATTCTAAGGGTGAACTATTGAAACAAACCATGCTAGCAGGAAAAGTTATCACTGTTGATAAAGAACTTGGCATCACTGTGCAACTAATAATGCATAATGATGCCAATACCCAAAGTCAAAGTGCTAACTTCATCTTGCCGACAAACTTATCCTGTTGGTTCAATGCACCTAAAGGAGAGTTTCATACCTCACAAGCTAACAATAAAATTGTCAATCCTGATTATTTAGTCACTTGGGATATTCATCAAACGAAAAACTCACAAAACCCACAAAACTCAGAGCAACAATGGTGGCAATGGCAACCTAGAACTGAATCTCCCCAGATAGGTTAAAAGTTACTAATTTTATTAATGATAAGTTTTTTTATTATTATTTTGCTTAACACTAAACTTGCGACTATATTACGGTCGATAACACCTTATGGTAGTTATAACTTGATTCAAATCAATAAAATGCATCAAAGCGATTACAAAATTTAACAATTTGATTCAAATCAACTAATCAATAAAGCACAGGTGTAGAATTCGCCTATAGACTTTAGTCGCACAATTTATTACAGCAAATGACTCAATATATGAAAAATTGTAAAAGTAGTTAGATATCCAAGTAACTTGATGTTTTCACATCGAAATTAATGAATCAAAGTTACAGGTTTCTTGGGTATAACCACTTATTTAAATATCAATTACAATTTTACAGTAGGAAATAATAATGAAAACTAACATTCGAAATATCACTCTCTCGTTAATTACTGCTTCAGCTTTAACTGCGCCATTAGCTTTTGCTGATGTAACAGCGGTTAGCTCTGGTGTAACTCAGGCTTTAGAAGAAAGTAAAGTTAATCTATCATTCCGTGCTCGTGAAGAATATGTAGATCAAGACGGTATTGATGATGCTGCAAATGCATTAACCGTAAAGTCTCGCATGACAATTAAAACAGGCGCTTACAGCAACTTCTCTTTAGGTCTTGAAGTGGATAACGTTAGTGCTTTAGTTGACAATTATAACAGTACCCAAAATGGCGAAACTGACTACCCGGTAGTAGCAGATCCTACAGGTACTGATGTTAACCAAGGTTATTTACAATACAAAAATAACAACTTTACTGGTGTTGTTGGACGTCAACGTATTTTACATAACAACCAACGTTTTGTTGGTGGTGTCGGCTGGCGTCAAAATGAGCAAACTTATGACGGAGTTCGCTTACAGTACAATGTTAATGCATTATCTGTTGATTACAGCTACGTACACAACATTAACAACATTAAAGCACAAAATGTTACTGGCGACTTTCATTTAGCTAACCTAGGCTACAAAATTAATAAAGAGCATAAAATATCTGCTTTTACTTATCTTTTAGATTATAACGCTGATGCAAATGCAAAATTATCAACGAGTACCTATGGTGCATTATATAACGGTAAATTTGGCCCTGTATTTGTAAACGCCAGCTTAGCATCTCAAAGTGATAATGGTGATAACGCAAATAGCTTCACAGCAAGTTATATGAATGCTGAAGTCGGCTCTAAATTTGGTAAAGTAACCGTATTAGGTGGCTATGAAGTATTAGGCAGCGACAATGGCGTAGCCTTTAGTACACCACTTGCAACATTACATAAGTTCCAAGGTTTCGCAGATAAATTCTTAGGCACACCAGCAGAAGGTGTTCAGGATATCTACGTTACGGTGAAGGGCGCAATCTCTGGTGTTAAATTAAGTGCTACTTATCATGACTTATCATCTGATGTTGGTAGTAAAGACTGGGGTAGCGAGATTGATTTAGTTGCTGCTTATAAAGTTAATAAAAACTATAGTGTTTTAGCTAAGTTTGCTAGCTACAGTGCTGATGAACATGCAACTGATACCAGCAAGTTATGGTTACAACTAGCTGCTAAGTTCTAAATACATCTCAGTTAAGAAAACAACATTGAAAGTAAGAAACTGGAACACACGCTGGTTTCTTACTTTTTACCCTCTGAATCAAGATTAAACACCTCTTTAATTTTTTCAAAAAAATACTTCTTAAATATTCCCATTGTCCTAAGCTTGCTGAAGGATTAGAATAACGGCGATTTTTATACTGTAACTTATTCCCAAACAAAGCCCACTGAGACAACACCTTGTTATTAATGATCGACAATTACGACTCTTTTACTTTTAACCTAGTGCATTATTTTCAATCACTTGGACAAGAAGTGGCTGTGCACCGTAATGATCAAATATCTTTAGAAGATATTGAACAACTAACGCCTAACGTTATTGTAATTTCACCTGGCCCATGCAAACCTAACGATGCGGGTTTATCTTTAGCAATTATAGAAAATTTTTCAGGCAGGATTCCTATTTTAGGTGTCTGTCTAGGTCATCAGTGCATTGCTCAATATTTTGGTGCAAATATCATTAAAGCTAAAAAATTAATGCATGGAAAAACCAGTAAAATAACCCATAACAACAAGGACTTGTTTAAAGGGCTTAATAATCCATTGAAAGTTGCTCGTTACCATTCGTTAATTGTTGAGCAATCATCTTTACCCGATGAACTCGAAGTAACAGCATGGAGTCTTGATAATAAAGGAAACTTTGAAGAGATAATGGCACTGCAGCATAAAACATTACCTATCGCGAGTGTTCAATTTCATCCTGAAGCTATTTTAACTGAACAAGGCCAGCATTTATTAAGTAATTTTGTGAATAAATTTGCAGGGAAATCATGAAGAATAAGTATGAACAATTAATGATTTAGCAAAGAATGTCGATAAAGTATCTGTTAACCTTTACACTTATAAAAACACTCAATTTTAATTTAAGAATTTAATCTCCAGCATGCAATTATTTGAAGATGATGATGCAGTTTCAAGCATTTATCAACGAGCGATAAGTCTCACTATTAGTAAAGAATTTGCCGAACAAAGTAACGGTAAATTGGTAGTAGCTGCTCAGCAAGATAGTGAACAAACTAATCGTCGTCGTGAGTTACTGGCAGTAGAAAAACAAGCCAACAAAGATAAGATTATTGAAGAACATGGGCAAAATCACTTTAAAACTCAGGTGATGACCAAACTTTATAAACAAGTAAATACTCAAATCAATAATGAATTTGATAATAAAGAAAATCTCTACAACAATGTTTTACACATAGAAGATGCCGCTCCCTCAATTTTAGAAATTCTTGCAGTAAAAGCGGCGTCTATTAATAGAATTACGCCACTTGTTAAATCCCTCTCTTGGTTATCTAACGATATAATCAACCTAGTCAATAAACCCCAATATAGAAAGCGGGCTGACGTACAGGTTACCCAAGCTAACTTAGCGTTAAGCTATATCGGTTTAGATAATTTAAAGTTGTTAATGCCGACATTTATTCTTAAGCATTGGTTACCAGGAACAACAGCTCCCTTTGGCTTGATGAAAAGAAAGTTGTGGAATGATAGTTTATCGATAGCTTTAGCATCAAAAGTATTAGCCGACAAACAGGGGTTAGACGGTTTCGCTGCCTTTACCTGTGGTATGTTTTCTAATATTGGAAATTTAGCGGTAACACGAAGTGTCTTCGATAGCTTTAACGATATTTACAAAACGCAAAGACGTGAAGCCTATGAAAGTCGGGATAAACGCTTACACAACATATTTGTTCAACTTGATATGTCGCCAGAACTGTTACTCGAACAACTATCAAGTCGTAGCGCCAAAATATCTGCCGATCTTGTTGAGTTAATGCGCTTTGATCGTTTAAACATTACTGAACCTTTATTTGATTTAGCTTACGGTTACCAATTGAAGGAGATGCATCCTCTCGCTCAAGCTGTGGCTAAGGCAAAAGCTTACGTTGCTTTTAGATCGCTGGCAAAAGAAGAATTAATTGCTACCGATGAAGCTAAATTATTATTGAGTAAAGTCCGTTTAACCCCTGATGATATAGCCCTATTAAAACGAAGCGATATCGACCATATCAAACTAAATTTCAAATAAACGCCGCTAAAATCACAATTATTGACAAATTTTCAATAATTTTTTTTTGAGTATTTATTAAATATTTTGCTGAAACTCAAAAAGTAGCTGTATGTCCCCCCCACTCTAGGCATCAATCATCTGATGAGACGAGTAAAAAAAATAGTTATTCACCTTAACTGAATAAAACTCGCCAAGCCTTTGTTTTACAAGCGCTGTAGCCTATCAAAACAAGACAAGGGTTGTTTTTTCTGCCATACTAGCTGCCTATTTTTTGTCAGATAGGTCTACTATTAGACGCTGATAAAACCTGTAACATCACTTGTTATATAAAATTAAAGCTAGAGGATTTAAACATGTCTAACCATTTCCCTGTTGATCGCGCGTTATTTGATGATGTAATGGTGCCAAACTATGCACCTTCTGCTGTAATTCCTGTTCGCGGTCTAGGCTCTCGTGTTTGGGATCAGCAAGATAATGAATACGTAGATTTTGCTGGCGGTATTGCCGTTAACTGTTTAGGTCATTGCCATCCTGCACTTGTTGGTGCACTAAAAGAGCAAAGCGAAAAAATTTGGCATTTATCAAATGTAATGACCAATGAGCCAGCTTTACGTTTAGCTAAAAAATTAGTAGATAATACCTTTGCTGATAAAGTTTATTTTGCTAACTCTGGTGCAGAGTCAAACGAAGGGGCATTAAAATTAGCTCGTCGTTGGGCATTAGATGTTCATGGTGCAGATAAGACACAAATCATTGCTTTTAAGCAAGGCTTCCACGGCCGTACTTTCTTCACGGTAACTGTTGGTGGTCAAGCAGCTTATTCTGATGGTTTTGGTCCTAAACCTGGCGATATTGTTCACGCTGAATATAACAACCTTGATAGTGTTAAAGCGCTAATTTCAGATAAAACTTGTGCCATTATGATTGAACCTCTTCAAGGCGAAGGCGGTTTAGTTTCACCTACAGATGAATTTATCAAAGGTGTTCGCCAGCTTTGTGATCAACACAACGCATTATTAATTTTTGATGAAGTTCAAACAGGTGTTGGCCGTTTAGGTCACTTATACGCTTATATGGACTTAGGTGTTACTCCTGATATTTTAACTACAGCTAAAGCACTTGGTGGTGGTTTCCCTATCGGTGCAATGATCACAACTACTGATATTGCTAAGCATTTAAAAATTGGTACCCATGGAAGTACATACGGCGGTAACCCATTAGCCTGTGCTGTTGGTGAAGCAGCTTTTGATACAGTTAATACTGATGAAGTACTTAACGGTGTAAAAACTAAAGCTCAACTTTATATTGACGGTTTAAATGCCATCAATGCTAAATATAACGTTTTCTCTGAAATTCGAGGAAAAGGTTTGTTAATTGGCGCGGTGTTAACTGAAGAATATAAAGGCCGTGCAAAAGACTTTTTAATTGCTGCAATGGCTGAAGGTGTTATGACTTTAGTTGCTGGTGCAAACATTATTCGTTTTGCTCCTTCATTAGTAATACCTGATGAAGATATCGCTGAAGGTTTAGCTCGTTTTGAAAAAGCTGTCGCTAAATTAGCGAGCTAAGAAAGCTGTCTGATATAACTATCAAGATGGTCTATTTCCATAGTAGACCATCGATTAAGCCACTTACCAAACAAGATTTTAGTAAGTCATCCTACTACTCATTGAGAAGAATTTATGATTATCATACGCCCTATACAAAACAGTGATTACGATTCATTACATCGGATAGCTGTCGAGTCAGGACACGGTTTTACATCACTACCGGTCAATGAAGAATTGTTAAAAAAACGCATTAGTCATGCGGAAGTATCATTCAATAAAAGTGTAACAAAGCCAGGCGGTGAAGGTTACTTATTTGTTATGGAAGATACCACCACAGGACAAGTTGTAGGTACTACAGGTATTGAAGCTGCGGTTGGTTTAGAAGATGCTTTTTATCATTATCACTTAGGTAAAGTAGTGCATAACTCTCGTGAGTTAAATATCTACAATACTGTTGAAACACTTTCGTTGTGTAACGATTATACTGGTGCGACTGAAATTTGTACTTTGTTTTTAAGCGAAAGTCATCGTAAAAATGGTAATGGTCGGTTCTTGTCTCGCTGTCGGTTCTTATTTATTGCTGAACATGCAGAGCGCTTTGCAGATACTGTAATTGCTGAAATGCGCGGAATATCAGATGACAAGGGTAGCTCACCTTTTTGGCAGTGGTTAGAAGAGCATTTTTTCTCAATGGACTTCCCAACAGTTGATTATTTAACTGGTATTGGCAAAAAAGTTTTTATCGCAGAGTTAATGCCTAAACACCCAATTTATGTCAATTTATTAAGTAAAGAAGCTCAAGCAGTTATCAATAAAGTGCATGAAAAAACCGTGCCTGCTCTAAGATTATTAGAAGCTGAAGGTTTTTCTCGTCGCGGTTATGTGGATATCTTTGATGGTGGCCCGACTGTTGAAGTTGAACGTTCAACCATTAAAACAGTACGTGAAAGTGATAAATATCAGGTGATCATCGGTAATGTTGACTCTGCGGATACCAGCACACCAACTAAATACATTATTTGTAATACGCAAGTTGCAACCTTTAGAGCAACTCAAGCACCAGTACTATTACGCGAAACAGCTAATCAGGTTGTTATTAGCCAAGAAGTTGCTGAAGCATTACAAGTATCAACAGACGACTGGGTTCGTCTTGTTGCAAATTAAGATTCGCATATTTTACATATATTAATGCTAAGTAAACCGAGGAATAAACAATGTCACACCCAAACCAACTTATAAATGGCCAATGGTTAGCCGGCGAAGGACATGATGTTACATCATTAAATCCTGCTCGAAATGAAGTTATCTGGCAAGGTAAAACAGCCTCTCCTGAGCAAGTAGCTACAGCGATTAACAGTGCACGTACTGCATTTGAGTCGTGGGCCAATCTCGATTTTGATGACCGTATTACTATTGTTACTAAATTTGCTGAGCAGTTAACGGCAAATAAAGAAGCACTAGCGACTACTATTGCTTTAGAAACGGGCAAACCTTTGTGGGAAACTCGTACTGAAGTTGGTGCCATGGTTGGCAAAATCAATATCTCATTAAATGCTTACAAAGAGCGTACTGGCACTGTAGAAAATCCTATGCCGGGTGCTAAAGCTTTTATTCGCCATAAGCCTCATGGTGTTGTTGCGATTTTTGGTCCTTATAACTTCCCTGGACATCTACCTAATGGTCATATTGTACCAGCATTGATTGCTGGCAATACTGTGGTATTTAAACCAAGTGAATTAACACCAATGGTTGCCGAAAAAATGTTAAAACTTTGGTTAGCTGCAGGCTTACCAGCAGGGGTAATCAACCTTGTTCAAGGTGAAGTTGAAACAGGAAAAGCACTTGCAAGTAATCCGGGTATTGATGGTTTATTCTTCACTGGTAGCTCGACAACGGGTCATTTTTTACATGAGCAATTTGGTGGCCAACCAGGAAAAATCCTTGCTTTAGAAATGGGTGGTAACAATCCATTTATTATTAAAGATGTTTCAGATATCAATGCTGTTGTTCACGATATTGTTCAATCTGCCTTCATTACTACAGGTCAACGCTGTACTTGTGCACGTCGGTTATTCATTGAAGCTGGTGAACAAGGTGATGCAATAATTACCAAACTAATTTCTGTGACTAAAGACATTAAAATTGGCTACTTTGATGATGAAGAGCAACCATTCATTGGTTCAATGATTTCTGAGAAAGCAGCCCTTGGTTTAGTTTCTGCACAACAACAGTTACTAGATTTAGGCGCTGAATCGTTAGTAATGATGAAACACTTAGAAGTCGGTACAGGCTTTATCTCTCCAGGTATTGTTGATGTAACTAGTCTTGATAGCATGCCAGACGATGAACATTTTGGCCCATTATTAAAAGTCTATCGTTATACTGATTTTGATGCTGCAATTGACGAAGCTAACAATACTAGCTTTGGTTTATCCGCTGGCTTATTAAGTGACTCTGAAGAGTTATATAACCACTTCTTCCGCCGAATTCGTGCGGGTATTGTTAACTGGAACAAACCAATTACTGGCGCTAGCAGTGCTGCACCATTTGGTGGCATTGGTGCAAGTGGCAACCATAGAGCAAGTGCTTACTATGCTGCAGACTACTGTGCATATCCAATAGCTTCAGTAGAAGCAGAAAAAGTATCGCTTCCAGCGACACTAAGCCCTGGCTTGTCAATCTAAGTTATTCAATGTCTTTAGTTTATCAAATCAAAATAGCTGGGTTTAGGCCCAGCTTTTTCAAAAATATCGACCAAATCTAGAATTATTTGGCAAATGGCTGGTGGCCGTTTTCGCTAAACTAATTCAAGCTTAAGTTTTACTCAACTGCAAATTCAAGTTTAAACCTAAGTTCAACCCTGAGTTCAATAATTGAATTATTTTTCTGCGATTTAATTCGAACCAGCATTAGAGTAAAGACTCTTTAGTCTACCTTTAAGCTTTGCCCAACAATTAACGCATCAACATTCACTTATTTGTAACTAGTAAAATTAATCAGGAGACAACTATGTCTATCCAAAACTCAGCAAAAGTAACCGATCTGTTTGACAACATTTGGAAAAATTACCTTGATGTCACACCTTCAGCTCATCAAGTTCACCAATTATTAGGCTCAGGAAATGACCTTGTTAACGATCATGTTGCCTATCGCACTTTTAATATTGAAAAAGTTAATTTGAATAAACTTGCTCAACATTTACTCAATTTAGGGTACAAGCAATGTGGGGAGTATCACTTTGATAGCAAACACCTTTATGCAAAACATTTTGAGCATGCCGACTCGTTGCTGCCTAAAGTGTTTATTAGTGAGTTATTAGTTGAGAAATTCTCACCTGAGGTACAAAACATTATCCATGCATTAGTTAATAGTATGGATACTGAAGTTGTCGCCAAAGATAACTTTTTATATTCAGGAACTCATTGGCAAATCAGTCACAGTGACTACCAAGCATTATTGGCAGAAAGCGAATATGCCGCATGGCTCAGTGCTTGGGGATATCGAGCAAATCACTTTACAGTGAGTATTAATCATTTAGAAAATTTTGATAACATCTTTGCAGTAAATGAAGCAGTAAAAGCAGGTGGCTTTAACTTAAATACTACTGGTGGCGAAGTTAAAGGTGATGAAAGTGTAATGCTCGAACAATCGTCGACACTTGCAGATAAAGTTGCCGTAAACTTTAGTGATAAAACTGTCGAAATTCCTAGCTGTTTTTATGAGTTCGCTAAGCGATATCCACAGGACAACGGTCAATTATATACTGGTTTTGTCGCTGCATCAGCCGATAAAATTTTTGAAAGCACCAACGCCGCAGCTTAAAACATCGTAGATTAACTTGCTCTGAACAGATATTTTCTTCTGTTTAGGGCAAATTCTTGATCAAGTTGTCAAAATAAAGGTAAAGTGTCGCTATACTGTAAATTACAATCGGCAAACAGAATAAATTATGGTTACTGATACTGAAGGGTATATCCACATTATTGAGTATTTAACTGAACATTTAAGTTTGTTTGAAAACTCTGCTGCACAAAACTCCCATGCTGACAGTGTAATGGCAACCATTGAAGAAGAATTAAGCAATCAAATAATTACCGTTTGTAGTCAAAATGAATCTCTAACCTTTAATTTAAGAAATACAATCATTCGAGAAGTAGATGCCATCGTTTACGATCTCGAAGAAATACTCTCAGGTGTTGTTGATCATCAAGTAACTCCAGCACAAGTTACATTTATAAAAGAGTTTTCAGGATTAATAAAAAATTTATTTGATACAGAGATACATCAGCAGTTAAACAGCTAAAATATACTCTCCCGCCACTTTACGACCAATGATACAAATTCAACGATAAATTCACTAGTCTCATCTTTCGCCGTTAGTTACTATAGTGAAACTTTTTCAAATTTGGACAAACCAATGAAAGCAACAGTAAAATGGATAGGCGACGAACTTTTTTTAGGTACATCAGAAAGTGGTCATACAATGATATTGGATGCAAATGCTGGGAACTTAGCACCTAGCCCATTAGAAAGCGTACTAATTTCTTTAGGTGGATGTTCGTCTGTTGATGTTGTAAGCATATTAAAAAAAGCACGTCAAAAGATTGCCGACTGCCAAGTTGAAATCACTGGAAAACGTGTCGATACCGTTCCTAAGTTATTTTCAGATATCCATCTGCAATTTATCATTACCGGCAGTGATATTAGTCAAAAGCATGTTGAACGTGCGGTTGCATTGTCTGCAGACAAATATTGCTCTGTAGCCTTAATGCTTAATAAAGCAGTGAATATAACCCACGATTATAGTATTAAAGAGCTTTAGAAAGTTTTATGACAGATATCAGTAAGATGCAGTTGTATGGTTTTAATAATTTAACGAAAAACTTAAGTTTTTCGTTTTACAAACTCCATTATATTCATAAGTCTAACCTCAAAACTCACTATAACGATTATATAAATGAACGCTATAATTCACATAGGTTAAGCTTATTACTGACTGATATTTGTCACGCTATTGGGGGGAATGTATTAAATATTGCTCAACAAAATTACCAGCCCCAAGGTGCAAGTGTCACCTTGATGATTTCAGAAGAAGCTCAAGCCGAATCTTTAGTAGCACATCTAGATAAATCGCACCTGTGCATACACACTTATCCAGAAGATAATATTCAAGACGGTATCGCCATTTTTAGAGCCGACATTGAATTATCTACCTGTGGGGTTATCTCTCCATTAAAAGTGCTTAATTACCTCTTAGAAGAGTTTAATGCTGATGTTGTCGATATCGACTATAGAATTAGAGGGATGACAAGAAATACTCTAGGCAAAAAAAGTTTTAATGATCAAAACCTTTTAAATATCAGCGATTTTTTGAATCAACAATCCAAACAAAATTATCAGATACAAGAGAACAACTTAGTTTCTTCAAATTTATTTCATACAAAGTTAATCAAAAAAGAGCTAATAATATCTGATTATTTATTCCAAACTATCGAAAGTGAAATAAACAAAGAACAACAGCATCCTATTTTAAAACGAATTAAGGGAGAGCTTGGAGAAATTTTTGATTCAAGTGAGAACTAAACTAATTATAAGTCACTCATCCAATCTAGTTGTTTATTAGCATCAGACTTTTTCTTCATAATACCTTCAATGAGCGGAGTTAAGATTAACTCCATTGCTAAGCCCATTTTGCCTCCAGGTACGACCATAGTACTCATACGAGACATAAACGAGCCATCTATCATGCTTAAATAATAAGGAAAATCGACATTACTCACTTCTCGGAACCGGATAACAACAAAGCTTTCATCTAATGTTGGAATAGCTTTTGCGCTAAACGGGTTAGATGTATCAACAGTGGGAACTCGCTGAAAGTTAATATGAGTACGAGAAAATTGTGGTGTTATAAACGAAATATAATCTTCCATACTTCTGACAATACTCGCTGTTACAGCTTCTCTAGAATGGCCTCTTGAGTTTGTATCGCGCATAATTTTTTGTATCCACTCGAGATTAACAATAGGCACCATTCCTATTAGTAAATCAACATGTTTACAGACATCATTGGTATTAGTGATAACACCTCCATGTAGCCCTTCGTAGAATAGTAAATCCGTACCATCACCAAGCTCTTCCCAAGGAGTAAACGTTCCTGGCATTTGATTATACGGCACGGCCTCGTCGAAAGTATGAAGATATTTACGCATTTTACCTTTACCTGTTTCAGAATAATCCCGAAACAATCTTTCCAACCCATCAAAATCGTTCGCTTTATCACCAAAGTAGCTGATATTTTTGCTTTGTTCTTTTGCCTTACGTTTTTCTAGATCCATCTCTTGACGAGAAAATCGATGAAAGCTGTCACCCTCAACATTAATCGCATTTATCCCTAAGGTTCTGAAGATATGCTCGAATGACTCAGTCGTTGTAGAAGTACCAGCCCCTGATGAACCTGTTACCGCAATGATAGGATTTCGAGTTGACATAAAAAGGTACCTTAAGTTGAGATATTGAAAGCAAGCATAATGTTATACGAGGAAATGATAAGGGGGTCAAGAAAATACCAATAAACACCACTTAGCTTTACATGCCCAATAACAGTTGTTTTGGATAAAAATAGGAAGCGGATTAAAAACTGGATAAAATTCAGAGAAAAAAAACGGAGCCAAGGCTCCGTTTTTATCAAAGTATAATTTAACTAAGTTAAATTAAGCTTCTACTGCTTCTTCAACAACTTCAGGAGCATCTTCTACTACTGGGCGGTCTACTAACTCAATATAAGCCATAGGCGCTTTATCACCAGTACGGAAACCACATTTTAAAATGCGAGTATAACCACCTGGACGTTCTTGGTAACGAGCACCAAGTTCGTTGAATAAAATACCTACTACTTCTTTATCTTGTGTACGAGCAAACGCTAAACGGCGATTTGCAACACTGTCGGTCTTAGCCAATGTAATCAATGGTTCTAATACCATACGTAGTTCTTTAGCTTTAGCTACAGTCGTTTTAATAACGCCGTGCTTAACTAAAGAGCTTGCCATATTGCGGAACATCGCTTTACGATGACTGCTATTACGGTTTAACTGGCGACCGCTTTGACGATGACGCATAAGTTAATCCTTATCTTAACTGTTTAAAAAAACGATGATCGAACTAGTCGTTATCAACGATGCTTTCTGGTGGCCAGTTTTCTAAGCGCATGCCCAGAGACAAACCACGAGACGCTAACACGTCTTTGATTTCAGTTAGAGACTTCTTACCTAAATTAGGCGTTTTAAGAAGTTCAACTTCAGCACGTTGTACTAAATCACCAATATATTGAATTGCTTCTGCTTTTAAGCAGTTTGCTGAACGAACAGTTAGTTCTAAATCATCAACAGGGCGAAGCAAGATTGGGTCGAATAAAGGTTTCTCTTCTTTCAACTCCACTTCTTTAATATCGCGTAATTCAACAAAAGCATCTAACTGTTCAGCTAGAATAGTTGAAGCACGACGAATCGCTTCTTCTGGATCTAATGTACCATTAGTTTCCATATCCAAGACTAATTTGTCTAAATCTGTGCGTTGTTCAACACGGGCAGACTCAACATCATAGGCAATTCTTACTACAGGACTGAATGAGGCATCAACCAACAAACGACCAATAGCACGATCTTCTTCCTCGGCATCGCGACGAACTGAAGCAGGAACGTAACCACGACCTGTTTCAATTTTAATACGCATGCTTACAGAGCCATCACCTGTTAAAGTACAGATAACATGATCAGGATTCGTAATAGTTACGTCCCCATCATGCTGGATGTCAGCTGCCGTTACAGGGCCTTCACCAGACTTAGTTAAGGTAAGAACGGCTTCATTTTTGCCTTCTAAAATAACTGCAAGCCCTTTAAGGTTTAACAATATTTCGATGATGTCCTCATGAACACCTTCTTTACTACTGTACTCATGTAAAACACCGTCAATTTCAACTTCAGTTACGGCACAACCCGGCATTGAAGATAAAAGAATGCGGCGTAACGCATTACCTAAAGTGTGACCAAAACCACGTTCTAATGGCTCTAAAGTTACCTTAGCACGTCGAGTGCTAAGAGTTTCAATATCAACCAAGCGTGGTCTAAGGAATTCGGTTACAGAACCCTGCATATATGTCCTCTCCTAATGTGAAGCTCTACTTAGAGTAAAGTTCAACAATTAACTGTTCATTAATTTCAGCAGATAAATCAGAACGATCAGGAACACGTTTAAAAACGCCTTCAAGTTTCTTATTATCAACTTCAACCCAAAGTGGCTTCTCACGTTGATCAGCTAACTCTAAAGCAGCGATAATACGCGCTTGAGTTTTAGACTTCTCACGAACAGAAACTGCATCTTCAGCTTTAACAGTGAAAGATGGAATGTTCACAACAACACCGTTTACCACGATAGCCTTATGGCTAACTAGTTGACGGGCTTCAGCACGAGTGCTTGCATAACCCATACGGTAAACTACGTTATCAAGACGTTTTTCTAAAAGTTGTAACAAGTTTTCACCTGTATTACCTTTCAGACGTGCCGCTTCTTTGTAGTAGTTACTGAATTGCTTTTCTAGTACGCCATAAATACGACGAACTTTTTGTTTTTCACGAAGTTGTACACCGTAGTCAGATAAACGACCGCGACGGGCGCCATGTTGACCTGGTATAGTTTCGATTTTACATTTAGTGTCAATTGCTCTAACACCACTTTTAAGGAACAAATCTGTTCCTTCGCGGCGACTAAGCTTTAACTTTGGACCTAAATATCTAGCCATGTTCTTTCTCCAACTTTCCTATTAAACGCGACGTTTCTTAGGAGGACGACAACCATTATGAGGAATAGGTGTTACGTCAGTGATGTTGGTTATTTTAAAACCAGCAGCATTTAAGGCACGGATTGCAGATTCACGACCTGGACCTGGACCTTTAACGAAAACTTCAATATTCTTCAAACCAAACTCTTTAGCAGCAAGACCTGCACGGTCAGCAGCGACCTGCGCAGCAAATGGAGTAGATTTACGTGAACCACGGAAACCTGAACCACCTGCAGTTGCCCAAGATAAAGCATTACCTTGACGATCTGTAAGAGTCACGATTGTGTTGTTAAAAGAGGCGTGGATATGAGCCATGCCATCGACAACTGTCTTTTTTACGCGTTTACGCGTACGAACTGGTGTTTTAGCCATTGTCTAATTCCTCGTTACTTTTTAATTGGCTTACGAGGACCTTTACGGGTACGCGCATTAGTTTTAGTGCGCTGTCCTCGTAGAGGTAGACCACGACGGTGACGTATGCCACGGTAACAGCCAAGGTCCATAAGACGCTTGATATTCATTGATACTTCGCGGCGTAAATCACCTTCAACGGTAAATTTATCCACTTCAGCACGTAGCAAATCAATCTTTGCTTCGTCTAATTCACTGATCTTCGTTGATTCATCAATACCAGCTGCCGCACAAATTGACTTTGCACGGGTAGCGCCGATACCGTAAATCGCAGTAATGGCGATTACTGCATGCTTACGATCAGGGATGTTAATGCCAGCGATACGGGCCACTAATCACATCTCCTATTTATAATTAAAATTACTTTGATTGGAAAGCCCGTTAGGATACCCAACCATTCTCTTTTTCTGCAAATCGAAGCGGCATTATACAGAGTTATCTGCATAATGCCACTTCTAAAAGATACCACTAGTTTTTAAATTAAGGAATACACCTTAAGTTATTAACTAGCCTTGTCTTTGTTTGTGCTTAGGTTCAGAACAAAGAACGCGAATAACGCCTTTACGCTTAACCACTTTACAATTACGACAAATCTTTTTTACGGATGCACGTACTTTCATTTTATACTCCGTTAACTAAATCAGCCCAGTCTAACGACCGTAACCTTTTAAGTTTGCTTTCTTAAGTACATTGTCATATTGATGAGACATCAAATGAGTTTGTACTTGTGCCATAAAGTCCATAATCACTACTACGATAATCAATAAAGATGTACCGCCGAAGTAGAACTGAACGTCCCACGCAATGATCATAAACTGTGGAACCAAACAGACAAAGGTAATATACATCGCACCAGCTAAGGTTAAACGAGTCATTACTTTATCAATGTATTTGGATGTTTGTTCACCCGGACGAATCCCTGGGATGAATGCACCTGACTTTTTCAAGTTATCTGCTGTTTCACGCGGATTGAAAACAAGAGCCGTGTAAAAGAAACAGAAAAATATTATTGCCGCAGCTAGCATAAATACATACAAAGGTTGTCCCGGAGACATTGCTTGAGACACATTTTGTAAGAAATCAGCTACTGGACCTTCACCTTGTCCAAACCAACTCGCTAGAGTGCCTGGGAACAAGATAATACTTGAAGCAAATATTGGTGGGATAACCCCAGCCATATTCACTTTTAATGGTAAGTGAGTGCTTTGTGCAGCAAAAACCTTTCGGCCTTGCTGACGTTTAGCGTAGTTAACAACAATTCGTCGTTGACCACGTTCTACAAATACCACCAAGAAAGTCACAGCAAAAACTACAAATCCAATAAGCAATAATACTAATGGGTGTATTTCACCTTGACGCGCCATTTCAGCAGTTTGACCTACTGCAGCTGGCATACCAGCAACAATACCTGCAAAAATTATGATTGAGATACCATTACCAATACCACGTTCAGTAATTTGTTCACCTAACCACATTAAAAACATGGTGCCGGTAACCAAACTTACAACCGCAGCGAAATAGAAACCAAGACCTGGATTAATAACCAGACCTTGCATCATATCTGGCAAGTTTCTCGCAATCGCAATTGACTGCAATGTTGCTAGAACTAATGTGCCGTAGCGTGTGTACTGACTGATTTTACGTCGTCCAGCTTCACCTTCTTTTTTAAGTTCTGCGAACTTAGGATGCATTACTGTTAACAGTTGCATAATAATAGAAGCTGAAATGTACGGCATAATACCAAGTGCCAGTACTGAGGCTCGCTCAAGCGCACCACCGGAGAACATGTTAAACATTTCTACGATAGTGCCCTTTTGTTGTTCAAAGAACTGAGCTAATACAGCGGCGTCAATACCAGGGATTGGTACAAATGTTCCCAAACGAAGCACGACTAGTGCTAAGAATACGAACCACAATCTTTGCTTCAGCTCAGACAATCCGCCTGCGCCGCTATTACCTTGTGAAGTAGTCATTCCTGGTGTAGCCATCCGTACTATTCCTCGATCTTGCCACCAGCAGCTTCAATAGCTGCACGTGCACCTTTAGTAACACTTAATCCACGAACAGTCATTGGACGAGTAATTTCGCCAGACAGCATAATTTTTGCTGTCACAATGTTACGTGTAACTAAGTTAGCGTCTTTAAGCGCGTGAATATCAACAACATCACCAGTGATAAGGTTTAGTTCATGTAAACGAACTTCAGCGTGAACTAAAGACTTACGTGAAGTAAAACCAAATTTAGGTAAACGTTGTTTCAATGGCATTTGACCACCTTCAAAACCAGGACGTACACTACCGCCAGAACGAGATTTCTGACCTTTGTGACCACGACCACCAGTTTTACCGATGCCTGAACCAATACCACGACCACAGCGCTTTCTAGCTTTGTGAGATCCCGGTGCAGGTGATAAAGTATTTAAATGCATTATTAATCCTCCACCTTAACCATGTAATAAACCTTGTTGATCATCCCACGTACAGATGGAGTATCTTCTAACTCTACTGTGTGGTTGATGCGACGTAAACCAAGGCCTTTTAATGTAGCTCTATGCTTCGGTAAACGACCGATAGAACTTTTTATTTGAGTTACTTTTACTGTATTAGACATGCTCAATTACCCCAAAATGTCTTCAACGCTTTTGCCACGTTTAGCTGCCATGCCTTCTGGTGAATGCATATTCGCCAGGGCAGAAACAGTAGCGCGAACTACGTTGATTGGGTTAGTAGAACCGTATGCTTTTGACAATACGTTCTGAACGCCTGCAACTTCAAGTACTGCACGCATCGCGCCACCGGCGATGATACCTGTACCTTCAGAAGCTGGTTGCATGTAAACTTTAGAACCTGAATGACGGCCTTTTATGGCATGTTGAAGAGTAGTACCCTTCAAGTCAACAGTTACTATGTTACGACGTGCTTTTTCCATTGCTTTTTGGATTGCAGCAGGCACTTCACGTGCTTTACCGTAACCAAAACCAACGCGACCAGCACCATCACCAACTACAGTAAGAGCGGTGAAACTGAAAATACGACCACCTTTAACCACTTTTGAAACGCGGTTAACGGCGATTAGCTTTTCAGCCATATCACTTTGTTGTGAGTTATCTTGATTATAATTAGCCATTATAAACCCTTAGAATTGAAGACCAGCTTCACGAGCTGCTTCTGCTAACGCTTTTACGCGACCATGGTAACGGAAACCAGAGCGATCAAAAGCAATGCTTGTGATACCTTTGGCTACAGCACGTTCAGCAATAGCTTTACCTACTGCTGTTGCTGCTGCAACATTACCGGTTTTTTCCAACTGAGCTGCAACTTCTTTGTCTAAAGTAGACGCAGATGCGATAACTTCAGAACCTGTAGGAGCGATCAATTGAGCGTAAATGTGACGAGGAGTACGGAATACAACTAAACGATTCGCACCCAACTCGCTAATTTTTGCACGAGAGCGTTTAGCTCTGCGCAAACGAGATGTTTTCTTATCCATAGTATTACCCTACTTCTTCTTAGCTTCTTTACGACGAACATATTCATCAACGTAACGAACACCTTTACCTTTATAAGGCTCAGGTTTACGGTATGCACGAATGTCCGCAGCGGTTTGACCAACTGCCTGCTTATCAGCACCTTTCAGTGTGATTTCAGTTTGGCTAGGAGTTTCAACAGTAATTCCTTCAGGAATTGTGTGTTTGATTGGGTGCGAAAAACCTAAAGATAAATCTAATGATTTACCAGCAGCTTTTGCACGGTAACCAACACCCTGTAAAACTAATTTCTTTTCAAAACCTTTACTAACACCTTCAATCATATTATTGATTAAAGCGCGTACAGTACCGGCTTGAGCCCAAGCATTTTTGTGTTCACTAGCGATTGTAGTAATGATGTTGTTCTCTTCTTGAGAAACAGCAACAAGACTGTGAATCGTATGTGATAATTCACCTACTGGACCTTTAACTTTAATGTCTTGACCTGATAACGTAACAGTAACGCCAGCAGGGATAGCGACAGGTGCTTTTGCAACACGAGACATATTCTGCTCCTTACTCTACGAAACCAAGAACTTCACCGCCAATACCCGCATTGCGAGCGGCACGATCCGTCATTAAACCTTTAGAAGTTGAAATAATCGCAATACCCATACCAGCTAAAACTTTAGGAAGTTCATTGCTGTTTTTGTATATACGAAGACCAGGACGTGAAACACGTTTGATCACTTCAATTACTTCTTTACCTTCAAAATATTTCAATACTACGTCTAACTGAGGCTTAGCATCAGTTGAAACTGAAAAATCTGAAATATAACCTTCTTCTTTAAGTAAGTTGGCAATTGCAACTTTTAACTTAGAAGATGGCATTGCTACTGCAACTTTTGCTGCAGATTGACCGTTGCGGATGCGTGTAAACATGTCCGCGATAGGATCAGTCATCATAACCATTTACTCCCGTGAATTACCAACTAGCTTTCTTAAGACCTGGAACTTCACCACGCAT